>OJSD01000218.1_pt1 | contig 82449 bp, 67 predicted proteins | sample 1599391 | NCBI WGS metagenome assembly OJSD01 (sample SAMN04168656, study PRJEB22393) | human gut metagenome | biome: human gut microbiome; feature: stool | host: Homo sapiens | collected 2014-03-17 | reverse complement strand
ACCTGATCAACGAGGGCGGCTTCTCCAAGATGCGCTACTCCATCTCCAACACCGCCGAGTACGGCGACTACCGCACCGGCAAGCGCCTCATCACCGAGGACACCCGCAAGGAGATGAAGCAGGTCCTGAAGGAGATCCAGGACGGCACCTTCGCCTCCGAGTTCCTGACCGAGATGAGCCCGAAGGGCGGCCGCAAGACCCACTTCCTCGCACAGCGCCGCATCGCCGCCAACCATCCCATCGAGAAGGTCGGTGCCGAGCTCCGCAAGATGATGAGCTGGCTGAAGAAGTAATTGTAAGATAACGCTCTAAGCCTTCCCCCGAGGGGGAAGGTGGCCCCGCAGGGCCGGATGAGGGCAGAGCTCCCGCAGCATCCCGTTTACGGGCGGCGGGCGTAAGGCCTCCCCTCATCCGCCGCTTCGCGGCACCTTCCCCCGCAGGGGGAAGGCATTTTATATGAAAACGGAGAAAACCTATGAACAGCGATAACGTCAAAAAAGGCCCGGAGCGGGCACCAAACCGCAGCCTGTTCTATGCGCTGGGCTACACGCCGGAGGAGCTGGACCGTCCGCTGATCGGCGTCGTTTCCGCCTACAGCGAGATCGTCCCCGGCCACGCCCATCTGGATAAGATTGCCGATGCCGTCAAGGCTGGCGTGCGCATGGCAGGCGGCACCCCCATCCTCATCCCCGCCATCGGTGTCTGCGACGGCATCGCTATGGGCCATGTGGGCATGAAATACTCCCTCGCCAGCCGTGAACTGATCTGCGACAGCGTTGAGACGATGTTCATGGCCCACCAGCTGGACGGTCTGGTACTGGTCCCCAACTGCGACAAGATCGTGCCCGGCATGGTCATGGCCGCCGTCCGCATGGACGTGCCCGCCGTGGTCTGCTCCGGCGGCCCGATGCTGGCAGGCCGCTACGGCGGCGAGGAGGTCAGCCTTTCCAAAATGTTCGAGGCTGTCGGCGCGTACAAGGCCGGTATGATCGACGACGCTCAGCTTGAGGACTGCACCTGCAACTGCTGCCCGGGCTGCGGCTCCTGCTCCGGCATGTACACGGCCAACAGCATGAACTGCCTGTGCGAGGCCATCGGCATCGCGCTGCCCGGCAACGGCACGATTCCCGCCGTCTACGCCAAGCGCCTGCAGCTGGCCAAGCACGCCGGTATGGCTATCATGGACCTGGTCAGCCGCGGCGTGACCGCGCGCCAGATCATCAACGAGCGCTCCATCCGCAACGCCCTGACCTGCGACATGGCGCTGGGCTGCTCCACCAACACGGTACTGCACCTGCTGGCGATTGCGCAGGAGGCGGGCTGCCCGATTGACCTGAAGCTCTTTAACGAGATTTCCGCCAGAACGCCGAATCTCTGCCATCTGGCCCCCGCCGGCCCCACCCACATGCCCGACCTGTATGAGGCGGGCGGCATCCCGGCGGTGCAGGCTGAGCTGGCGAAGAAGAACCTGCTCGACCTCGATGTTCCCACCGTCACCGGCAAAACGCTGGGAGAGAACATCCGCGGTGCGAAGATTCTCAACGACAAGGCCATCCGCTCCATCGACAACCCGTACAGTCAGACCGGCGGTCTGCAGATTCTGTGGGGCAACATTGCGCCGGACGGCTGTGTCGTCAAGCGCAGCGCCGTTGCGCCCGAAATGCAGGTCCACAGCGGCCCCGCGCGCGTCTTTGACAGCGAGGACACCGCCATTGCGGCTATCTACGCAGGTGACATCCACCCCGGCGACGTAGTGGTCATCCGCTACGAGGGCCCCAAGGGCGGCCCCGGTATGCGCGAGATGCTCAACCCCACCAGCGCACTGGCGGGCATGAAGCTGGATACCACGGTGGCACTCATCACGGATGGCCGCTTCTCCGGTGCGTCCCGCGGCGCGGCCATCGGCCACGTCAGCCCCGAGGCAGCGTCCGGCGGCCCCATCGGTCTGGTCAGGGAAGGGGACACCATCGAGATCGACATTCCGAATGCGTCCATCCACCTGGCCGTCAGCGACGACGAGCTTGCCGCCCGCAAGGCCGCCTACGTCCAGCCCGAGCCGAACATCAAGACCGGCTGGCTGGCGCGGTACGCAAGGTTGGTCACCAGCGCCAATCTGGGCGCGGTGCTGAAGTAAATTCCAAAATAAAAAAGTGCTGCTTTCCGCAATGGATTGCAGCACTTTTTTGTTGCCCTGTAGGGGCGGCATATATGCCGCCCGCGGCCTTGCCTTAACCGCCCGTTTGCCTTACACGCCCCTTTAACGGTTCACACTGTAGGGAGGGGTCTTGACCCCTCCACGGCGGGGTGTGGGCACCCCGCCCTACGGTTCTCCCGTTCACCTTACTCGCTCATCCCTCCCGGGACTCGTGCGCCGCCTGCGGGGCGTCGAGGACGCCGCCCCCTACAACCATCCGGGGAACAGGCAATGACGGCAAGGCCCCGCGGCGGCCAGAGGGCTGGCCGCCCTACGTCTCCGGCAAAAGCGCATACCGCGGTTATCTTGCCTCTGCGTGCGCCCTTGCCAATTCCAGATATTCTTCTTCGTTGGCCTTGATGGCGGCAGCCTGTGCCGCGCTGACGGGCCGCACGACCTTGCCGGGCACGCCGATGACAAGGCTCCCCGCGGGCACCTGCATGTTCTCCGGCACAAGCGCCCCCGCGGCGATCAGGCAGCCGTCCCCGATGACCGCGCCGTTCAAAATCGTCGCGTGCATCCCAATCAGGCAGCCGTCGCCCACCGTGCAGCCGTGCACAACGGCCCCGTGTCCGACGGACGTTCCGCGCCCCACCGTCACATCCAGCCCGGGGCCGGTGTGCAGCACGGCGTCGTCCTGCACGTTGGAGTTTTCCCCAATGGCAATGCACCCGGTGTCCGCCCGCAGCACCGCGCCGTACCAGACGCTGCTGTTTTTCTCAAGCCGCACGCTGCCCGCCAGTGTGGCGTTTTCGGCCACAAACGCCGCGCCGTTGTCGACAGGGGAGTGGTGGTTTATTGTGATGAAAGCCATACTATTGCATCTCCGTTCTTTTCGCGCATTTCCGCACGTTGTAGGGGTCGGCGTCCTCGACGACCCGGGCCGTTCACGGCCACCGTCAGGTTCCGCGGGCAAGCACTGCTCACCCTTACGAATTTATTATAACGCGCCCAAACAAAATTGCAAACACCCTGCCAAATGTGCTACAATATTCCCGTAACCACAAAGGAGTTGTATTATGGCAATCAAAATGATCTGCAGCGACATTGACGGTACGCTGCTGCAATATGGCCGCAAAAAGCTGGAGGGCGAAATTTTCGACCAGATCCGCGCCCTGCATGACCGCGGCATCCTGTTCTGCCCGGCATCCGGGCGGCAGTACACCAGCCTGCGCCTGCTGTTTGCGCCGGTGGCCGACTGCTGTGTTTTCCTGTGCGAGAACGGCGGCGTGCTGTTCAAGGACGAGCACTGCATCGCCGAGAACCCAATGCCCCGCGCACTGGCGGAGGAAATCGCCCACGACCTGTGGGACCGCAGTGACGGCCAGGGCGAGGTCATGCTCTCGGGCCAGAACTGCGCCTATCTGATGGAGCGCGGCCTCGGCATGCTGGACCGCATCCAATTTATCGGCAACCGTTACAAGGTCATCTCCGACCCGTCCGAGATCCCCGAGGAGATTGTCAAGGTGTCGGTCTACCTGCATGAGGGCGTGGAAAAGTACGCGGACCGCTTTGTGCCGCGCTGGCAGCAGGCCAACTGCGCCGTGGCGGGCCCGTACTGGATCGACACGACCACCGCCAACAAGGGTGTCGGCGTCGAGTCGCTCTGCCGCGTGCTGGGCTTCGCCCATGACGAGGTCATGGCCTTCGGCGACAACTACAACGATGTGGCGATGCTCGACCTTGTCGGCACGCCTTACATCATGGACGGTGCCGCCGCGCCGCTGCGCGCACGCTACCCGCTGCACACGCCCCGCCCAGAGGATGTGCTGCGGGAATTTCTCCGGAAATGATGATTCAACCCATTTATGGACGAATCATACACATTCCACACAATTTTTTATTCGAAATAACCAAAGATTCAGCTCGTTTTTGGAGCTTTTTCCGTTGACGTTGGCGGCAGAGTATGTTATTATAATAACAGCTTAATTATTTGCGCTGCGCCCTACCGCACCGCATCTATGGGAGGAAAAAGCTATGAAAGAATTCACCTATACAATCAAAGAGCCCGTTGGCATTCACGCACGTCCCGCCGGCATGCTGGCCAAGGAGGCCAAGACCTGCCAGAGCACCGTCACCATTGTTGACAAGAACGGCAAGTCCGTTGACGCCACCCGTCTCATGGCTCTGATGGGCATGGGCATCAAGTGCGGCGACACCGTCACCGTCAAGATCGAGGGTGCCGACGAGGACACCGCTGCCCCCGCTCTGGAGAAGTTCTTCAACGAGCATCTGTAATTCCGGCATCATGTACGGCCGCGGCCGCCGCAGCAAGACGGCAGCCGCGGTTTTGATTTGAAGGAGGCTCCCCAATGATCACGATTCAAGGCAAGGGCGTTTCCGCCGGTGTCGGCGTTGGCCCGCTTTACTTTTACCGCCGTGCCACGGCGGAGATCAAGCGCTACACGGTGGAGGATACCGACGCCGAGTGGCACCGCTTCAAGGGTGCGCAGACCGGCGCAGTCGAGCAGCTGGGCGTGCTGGCCGAGCAGGCCCGCAAGGAGGCCGGCGACGAAGCCGCCATGCTGTTTGAGACCCACCAGATGATGGCCGAGGACCTCGACTACGAGGAGGCCATTGAGGATCGCATCGTCAACCAGAAAATGAACGCCGAAGCCGCCGTCTCCGACACGTCAGAGCAGTTTGCCGAGATGTTCGCCTCGATGGACGACGCCTATATGCAGGCCCGCGCCGCCGACGTCAAGGATGTCAGCCAGCGCATTCTGGGCATCCTGTGCGGCATCGTGCAGGGCGGCATTGCGTCCGATGTGCCGGTGCTGCTCTGCGCCGACGACCTGGCCCCGTCCGAAACGATCCAGCTGGACAAGTCCAAGGTCCTGGGCTTCATCACGGCGGGCGGCTCCGGTTCGAGCCACACGGCCATTCTGGCCCGCACGCTGGGCATTCCCGCCATCGTCGGCATGGGCGACGCGCTCAAGCCCGAGCTGGAGGGCCGCGCCGCCATCGCGGACGGCAGCACCGGTGCGCTGGTCATCGACCCCGACGACGACACCCGTGACCGCCTGCTGAAAAAGCGCGACGAGCAGCTGCGCCTGCAGCGCCTGCTGGAAACGCTCAAGGGCCAGGCCAACGTAACGAAGGACGGCAAGACCATCCGCATCTACTGCAACATCGGCTCGCCGGAGGATGTGCATGCCGTGCAGGTCAACGACGGCGGCGGCATCGGCCTGTTCCGCTCCGAGTTCCTCTACCTGAACACGACGGACTATCCCACCGAGGATCAGCAGTTTGAAGCCTACAAGCAGGTGCTGTCTGACATGGACGGCAAGGAGGTCATCATCCGCACGCTGGACATCGGCGCGGACAAGCAGATCGGCTACTTTGACCTGCCCAAGGAGGATAACCCCGCCATGGGTATGCGCGCACTGCGCATCTGCCTGACCCGGCCCGAGATCTTCAAGACCCAGCTGCGCGCCCTGTTCCGCGCGTCCGCATTCGGCAAGCTGGGCATTATGTTCCCGATGGTCACCTCCGTCTGGGAGGTCCGTGAGGCCAAGCGCATGTGCGAGGAGGTCCGCCGCGAGCTGAAAAACGAGGGCATCCCCTACAGCGAGGATGTGCAGATCGGCATTATGATCGAGACGCCCGCCGCGGCCATCAACAGTGATCGTCTGGCAAAGGAGGTCGACTTCTTCAGCATCGGCACGAACGATCTGACCCAGTACACGCTGGCCTGTGACCGTCAGAACAACGACCTGGGCCGCTTCTACGACCCGCATCACCCCGCGGTGCTGCGCCTGATCCGCCTTGTGACCGAGAACGCCCACAAGAACGGCATCTGGGTCGGCATCTGCGGTGAGCTGGGTGCAGACCTGACCCTGACCGAGACCTTCCTCGCCTTCGGCGTGGACGAGCTCTCCGTCACGCCGCGCTCCGTTCTGCCCCTGCGCAACGCCGTCCGCATGACGGACACCCGCGAGAGCAGCGAGCGGATTCTGTCTGACCTTGATTCGGATTATACAGCACGATAAAACGACAAAAAGTAAAGAGACCGTCTGAAACAGGCGGTCTCTTTTTGGTTTATCCAGTTGTTTGCGGGCAGCCCTCTGGCCGCCGTGAGCGCTTGCGGCAACGGGAAAGTCCACGGGTTGCCACCGTAGGGGGGCGGCGTCCTCGACGCCCCGCGAAGGGGCCAAGCCCCCTTCCCGCAGAGGAACTGCTAAATGGGCAGCGACGGCAAAGTTGCGGGCCGGGCATGCCCGGCCCCTACAGCTCAACCTTTACTCCAGCTCAAAATCCCCAACTACCAGCAGCTCCAGGCTTGCGTCCGGGTCGGCAACAAGCCGCTTGGACTGGTTCAGAATGGCCTTTTCCAGCGTGTTGCGGGCCATGCGTCCGTTGCCGTTCGTGGCGGCGTCCTCGGCCTGCTTGCGGTCAAAGTAGGTGACCAGCGGCAGCTCACAGGCTGCGTCCAGCGTGTAGCCCTTGGATCTTGCAATCGAGCACAGGATCTTATACAGCTCCGCGCCCGTGTAGTCCGGGAACTCGATCTGATTCGGGAAACGGCTGGCCAGGCCGGAGTTCGCGCTCAAAAACAGCTGCATCTCCTTCGTGTAACCCGCCAGAATCACGACGAGGTCGTCGCGGTGGTCCTCGATTCCCTTGACCAGCGTGTCAATCGCCTCAAGGCCGAAGCTGTCCTCACCGCCGCGGTAGAGGGCGTAGGCCTCGTCAATGAACAGCACGCCGCCCAGCGCGCTCTGGATGACCGAGTTCGTCAGCGGGGCCGTGTGGCCGACATAGCGGCCCACCAGATCAGCGCGGGTGACCTCCACGAGCTGGCCGCCGCGCAGTGCGCCGATGGCCTTCAGGTACTTGGCCAGTATGCGGGCAATCGTCGTCTTGCCGGTGCCGGGGTTTCCGGTAAAGATCATGTGCATGTTGACCTCGGCGACCTTCAGGCCCTGGGCCTTGCGGCGCTGCTGGGCCTGCACGTTTTTGGCGATGTCACGCACATAGCTCTTGATTTCATCCAGACCGATGATGCCGTCCAGCTCAGCCTCCACCGCGTCCACATCGCCGCGGTACTGCTGGGGCAGCAGCGCCAGCAGGTCAAAGGAGTCGCCGCCGTTCACGGCCATGCACAGCCTGCCGTTCTCCGCCGTCAGCGCGGCGGGCGTGCCGTCGGTGGGCGTCTCGTCGGCATCCAGCACGTACTCGGCAATCGCGCGGTAGACTGTCTCGCAGTAGTCGCGCATAGCCTGCATACCGCTGGTCTTGCCGTACTGCGACGCCAGCAGGTCACGCACATCTGCGCCCATGGTCAGCGCCAGTCCGCACTGCCTGCGGGTGCGCTGGGCCAGATAATTCAGCTCCCGCGCGGCCACGGCGGCCAGCGCCTCGGGGGTGAACGCCTCGGTGCGGCAGATGTCGCCCGCAACGGCGTCCACAAACTTTGCCCCAAAGTAATCGGCCAGCGCGGTCTCGCCCTTGTTGGAGTAGAACACAAAATACTTGCCGCCGGCCTGCAGCTCGCCGATGGCACCGGGGGCCAGCGCCGTGCCGACATCCACGAGGATGCCGCGCTGCAAAACGTACCGGCTCGACAATGCCAGCGTGCCGTCCATCGCCAGCGTCGCCAGCATATTCAGGTAGTTGGCGGCGCAGCTCTCGTAATGCTCAAAGGTCAGCACCTCGGCGTCGGACTGCAGCGCCGCGTAAAGGTCCTGCAAAAACAGCTTCTCCTGCGCGGGGCCGGGGTAGAGCGCCAGATCCAGCGTCTCCACGGCAGCGCTGTGCAGCACACCGCGGGCGGCCAGCTCGTCCACCACGCATTGCAGCGCATAGTGGCGGCCCGTGCCGTTGGGGCCGCAGAGCAGCATCACGCTGCGGGCGTGGGCGGTGTCGTCCGCCGTGCCCAGCACAAACGGGCGGCGGAACGCCTTGACCAGCGCCGAGACGAAGGCATCCTGCCCCAGCACCTGGGCCTTGATCTTTTCGGTCACTCCGGCAAAATCCGCCTTGGCGGGCACAGCCGGGGCAGGGGAGGGCGCAGCTACGGTGCCGCCCAGCAGACCGTCCTGCTTGAGCGACTTCGTCAGCTCGCTGCTCATCCTGCGCACGCTCTCCGCCGTGGCGGCCCCTGCCTTCTGCACGGCGTTCAGTGCGCTGCCCGCGGCAGTCTGGCGCTTCTGGGCCTCGGTCAGGGCGTCCAGCTGGGCCTGCATCTGCTGCACGGCGTCGTTGGCGTCCTCAGCCTGCTTCGGGGTCGCGGCGTACCTGCCGCCGCCCATCAGGCCGCGGACCCAGGCATCGTATTGGTCTTCCAGGCTCATCGTTTATCCTCGGTTTCCGGGCCGATGCAAGCATCGGCCCCTACAGATTTTTTAGGGAGCTTCACGGTGTAAAAATCCTTGACACTGCACCCGGCGCGCCCGCCGCCTGCACAGGCGCAGGCACACGCGCAGCTGGACGCACACGCGCAGGCACAGCTGCCGGCACAGCCGGAATGGTTGCTGTGGTGGCGGCTCACACCGCCGCCGCGGGTCTTGCCGCCGCCCGCCCTGAACTCCGGCGGCGGGTCCGTGCGGTGGTAGCCACTGGGCGGGGGTGCGGAGCGGGCGCAGCGGATCGTGTGAACGCCGTTCGTGTACCAGAACCAGTCGTCGGGGTCGATCCCGCCGCCGAAGCCGCCGCCCCACTCGGGGGACTGGGAGGCTATCGCAATGATGATGACGGCAACTGCCAGCAGCACCACAACCAGCGTCACCAGCATACCGACGATCTCGTCCAGGTCCTCGCCGCTGTCATAGTCGTCGGTGGTCATGGCTGCGCCGGGGTCAAACGCCGCGGCGTTCGTGACAGGCACCGTCACATGCACCATGGCCTGCTGGCCGTGGCCCATCACGCCGAAATCCCAGGTCAGGTAATCGCCGTCCACGCCGGTGTTATCGGCGACAAAACCGTCGTAATTGTGCCAGCGCACCTGCATATTTTCAACGCTCAGGTCGTCGAACCAGCCGGGTACAAACGCGAAGTTTGCCGTACCGTCATCGTTTTTTGTGAACAAATGGCTCTGGTGCACGCTGAATGCAAAATGTACGCTGCTCTCCCCGCCGTTGGCGGCGGCCACATCGGGCGCGTAGTAACGGTGACGGAACACGACCTTGGCGTAGCTGCCGCCGTCGCTCGTGTACTGTAAATCAGAGATCGTATCGGTCAGCGGGGTCAGCTCGTCCACGCTGGAATTGGCCAGGCCGATCTTGACCCAGCTCAAATAATCGGTCTTATCGCCGTCGATGACCTGCCAGTCGATGTCGTAGGTGATGTCTACGGAGCCGTCCTCCCGCGGGTCAACGGTCACAACATAGCTGCGGATGTAGTCCATGTCGCCGTCCTCGGCGTAGGGGGCATCAGCCTCCGCGGCAGCGGCGGGCAGGGCCAGCAGCATACCGCAGGTCAGCACCGCGCACAAAAGCGCCAACCGGCGCAGAAAGTTCATCTTCATCAGCAGCCCTCCTGCATCGGGGTGGCCCCCAGCTGGCAGCGGCGCTCCATTTTGGCGCTCTCGCCGCGGATGGCGCGGCAGGCACCGCTGTGCCAGATGCGCGGCCAGGGGGTGCGCAGCATATTGCCCAGTCCCTTGCCGGTCAGCCAGCTCTGGCAGGGCAGCACCGTGCCGTCCGGCGCCACAGCCATGTTGGACAGACAGGCGCCGCAGCTGGGGATTTGGGTAAAGCCCAGCGTGCGCAGCGTCTCCTCGGGCAGCCAGCCGGGGCTTGTAAAGTTGATTTCCATGCCGTTTGCGGCGGCGTACTCCATGGCGGGGCGCAGTACATCCTCCAGCTCGGCGGGAGTCAGGCGCACGGCGCGGCTGGCGTCGCTCTCGGCATTGCCCGCAGGGATCAGCCCGCTGCAGGTCAGGTAGCGGACGCCCAGCTCATGCGCGAACCTGACCACCGACAGGTAGTCCCTGTTCAGGCTGCAAAGCGGTGTGTTCAGGCTGACGTTCAGGTCCGCAGCCAGCGCATTTTTGATGCCGTTCACCGTGTCGGTGTAGCCGTCCACGCCGACCAGCGCGTTGTGGATGTCGGCATCGGCGGAGTAGAACGTGATCTGCACAGCGTCCAGGCTGGCGGCGTGCAGATCCTTGCACATCATGCTGGTCAGCATCCGGCCATTGGTGTTCAGGCGGGTGACAAACCATTGTGCCGCCTGCACGAGCTTGACCAGATCGTGGCGCAGCGTCGGTTCGCCGCCCGTAAAGGTCAGCTGCGGAATGCCGGCGTTGCGGCATTTTTCAATGACGGCCAGCCACTGGTCGGTGTCCAGCTCCGGCACGGCGGAAAGCGGCTGGTTGGCGGCGTAGCAGTGCAGGCATTTCTGGTTGCAGTGCCACGCGCCGTCCTTGACCATCGAGCTGACCATCAGGTCCATGCGGTGGGGCGCGGCCATCCGCGGTGCATAATCGGCCAGACTGACCGGTTCAATCGAGAGCGGCGGCTCCCCGCCGCGGGCAATCGTGCACAGGCAGTCCACAAGCGTTTTCAGGTCGCTCTCGATCTGCGCGTACTCGGTCTTGCGATAAATTTTGCGGGTCGCAGCCACGGCCTGCGCGTTGATGGCGCTCCACTCCTCCGGGCGTATCTCCTTGCCGGTGTAAGGCTTTAAAGCCTCGATGAAGTTGGTCAGCAGAATGGCCCAGCTGACGTTGAGCGGCAGGATGTCCTGCCCGTTCAGAATGGCCGTGAACGGCGTCTCGCGGTCCGGCTTATAGCAGGGCACAAGATGGATGCGCACAACGCCCGGCCCATCCGGGTCGAGCGTGATATGCCGCACCCGGTTCAGCCGCGCCCGCAGGAACATACGTTCCGCGTAGGTAAGGTGTTTTGAATATCTCATAAAGAGGTTCCCCTCGTAAATCTTGTTTGTAAGCAGCATAATCATACTTATAGAAAGTATACCATATTTACGAAGAGATTACAACTGTATGCATAGAAAAAGCACCCGCCCAAAAGAGGACGGGTGCGATGCAAAGGCTTCCCCCGCGCAGGGGGAAGCTGTCCGCAAAGCGGACTGATGAGGGCCGGGTTTGCCGCAATTGCCCGATAGCGAGTTTGCTGCTTCGTAGGGGCCGGGCATGCCCGGCCCGCGGCCTTCTCGCAGGTGCGAGCCTGCCTTTCCGCGGAGGGCCGGACATGTCCGGTCCCTACAGGGCGGCACAGCTTTAACTGGCCGCCGTGGGGGGGTCCGCCCTCATCCGGCCCTGCGGGGCCACCTTCCCCCTCGGGGGAAGGCTCTGGTTTTTCAAATTGCCCGGAAGCCCTTGCCCACGATCTCGCTGCTGTTCACAATCGTGATAAAGGCGTGGTCGTCCAGACCGCGGACGTGCAGGCGGAGCTTCTGGGCCTGGCCTCGGGTCAGGACTGTGGTCAGCACCCATTTTTCATCGTGGGTGTAGGCACCCTCGGCCTGTTCCATCGTGGCGGAACGGTGCAGGTCGTTCACGATAAAATCGCGCACCGGCTGCGGGTTGGAGGTGACCACCGTGCAGACCTTGCGCAGATTGATGCTTTCAATCGCGCTGTCCGCGACGGTGCTTTTCAAGATCATGCCCAGGATGCAGTACAGCCCTGTGGCAGGCCCGTAGAGATACGCGCCCACCAGCACAATACCAAGGTCACTGACCATCAGCGCGCGGCCAACGGGCATGCTTGTGTACTTGTTCAGGATCATCGCCACAATATCTGTTCCGCCCGTGGACGCGCCGATGTTGAACACGATGGCCGCGCCGACGGCGGACAGGATTACCGCGAAGCAGAGTTCCAGAAACGCATCGCTCGTCAGCGGCGCGGAAAGGGGGCAGACCCGCTCACACAGACTGACGTAGAACGACAGCGCGAACGACGAGTAGATCGTCCACCCCATGGACCTGATGCCCAGAAAGGCGAACCCCAGCACAACGAGTGCTGCGTTGATGAACCACATGAACGCGCCGACATTCCACCGCGGGAACAGCGTCGCCAGCACAATGGAGAGACCCGACGTGCCGCCGAACGCAAAGTGATTGGGCGTTTTGAAAACGGCGATGCCCACCGCCGTGGCGACCAGCCCCAGATTCAGCAGGAAGAAGAATTTCGCATCCTCCCACAGCTCGTGCAGGGTCAGGTGCTTTTTCAGCTGCGCCAACATTGGAAATACCTCCCCTTAGAACGTCAGGTTGCCGAACTCGGAGAGCTTGAGCGCTTCATTGTGCTGCTCGGCCCAGTTGATGCTCCACGGGCTGCCAAAGAGCAGCAGCGGGTTGCCCTTCATATCCTCGATGGCGCGGGTGTCGCTGGTCACGTCCAGATGCTTGATGTCCAGTTCTTCCGGGTCGTTCAGCACCCAGCGCAGATGCTCGTATGGCAGGGTCTGCATACGGATGTCTACATTGTACTCGTTTTTCAGGCGGTACTCCAAAACCTCCAGCTGCAAAACGCCGACGACGCCGACGATGACCTCCTCCATACCGGCGCCGAGGTCGCGGAAGATCTGGATCGCGCCCTCCTGGGCGATCTGCTCCATGCCCTTGACGAACTGCTTGCGCTTCATCGTATCGACCTGGGTCACGCGGGCGAAGTGCTCGGGGGCGAACGTCGGGATGCCCGCAAACTGCACATGCTTTTTGCCGGTGCAGAGTGTGTCGCCGATGGAGAAGATGCCCGGGTCGAACAGGCCGATAATATCGCCCGCATAGGCCTCGCTGACGATGGCACGGTCATCGGCCATCAGGCTCGTGCCGGTGGCCAGCTTGATGTTCTTGCCCTCCTGCACGTGGAACGCCTCCATGCCGCGCTCAAACTTGCCGGAGCAGATGCGCAGGAACGCAATGCGGTCACGGTGGTTCTTGTTCATGTTGGCCTGGATCTTGAAGATAAAGCCGCTGAACTGCTCGCTGCACGGCTCGACCAGCTCACCGCTCTGCGCATCCTTGCGAGGCAGCGGGGTGGGGGTCAAGCGCAGGAACTCCTTCAGGAACGGCTCTACGCCGAAGTTCGTCAAGGCGGAGCCGAAGAACACGGGGGACAGCTCGCCGTGCTGCACGGCGTCGAGGTCAAACTCCTCGGCAGCGCCGTCCAGCAGCTCGATGTCCTCGGCCAGCTTCTCATGGTTGGCAGTGCCGATCAGGTCGTCCAGGCGGGCGTCGCCCATCTCGGCCTCGACCTCCTCGACCATCTTGACGCCATTGGCGCGGCCATCGCTCTCAAAGGCCAGCACGCGCCTGGCATTGCGGTCATAGACGCCCTTGAAGTCCTTGCCGCAGCTGATGGGCCAGTTCATCGGGTAGGTCTTGATGCCGAGGATTTCTTCAATGTTCTCCATCAGCTCAAACGGGTCACGGGCCTCGCGGTCCATCTTGTTGATGAAGGTGAAGATCGGGATGTGGCGCAGCGTGCAGACCTTGAACAGCTTGATGGTCTGGGCCTCAACGCCCTTGGCGGCGTCAATGACCATGACGGCGGAGTCCGCCGCCATCAGGGTGCGGTAGGTGTCCTCACTGAAGTCCTGGTGGCCGGGCGTGTCCAGAATGTTGATGCACTTGCCCTGATAGTTGAACTGCAGAACAGACGAGGTAACGGAAATACCGCGCTGCTTTTCAATGTCCATCCAGTCGGACACCGCATGCTTGGCGCTCTGCTTGCCCTTGACCGAACCTGCGGTCTGGATGGCCCCACCGTAGAGCAGGAGTTTTTCGGTGAGTGTGGTTTTACCGGCGTCGGGATGCGAGATGATCGCAAATGTGCGCCGGGATTCGATTTCTTCGCGCAATGATGCCATGATTACTCCTTAACCTGTATTTGTATATAGAGTCCGTAGGGGCGCATTCACTATGCGCCCGCGGCGGTGTGCCCTGCGGAAACGAGTAAGCGGATATGGAATCCGCCCCTGCATTTTGGGGATGCTCATCCTGGTAACGTCACATCGGGGCACACTCCTCTATAATAATCCAATAGTATATAATACACGGTTTTGCGCAGAAATGCAACGGAAATTTTGCAGAGAGGCATCGTCGTTTTGTATTATGCGGCAATATTATACAAAACGTATTGTATTTGCCATGTATAAAGCCGTGCGGGACGTCCACACTAACGGCATACACAATACCTTCACAAGTAAAGGACGGGGGAAGATGAACCACATCAAACAGTTTTTCAGGGAAAAAGGGCTGTATCTGTTCTGTCTGGCCATGGTGTTTGCAGCCACCGCGGCGGGTATTCTGGCGCTGCGCACGGTTGTCAGCAACGTGGCCGACCTGACGCGCACCCGCAAGGAAGCGCTGCAGAATGATTCCGCCTGGACACAGCCCGACACCGCCATCGACAAGCCCGCACAGGACGTGCCCAAGCCGACGACCACACCCGCCGCAACGGAAAAGCCCTCGGCCACCCCTGCGCCTGCTGAAGCGCAGGCCCCGAAGGCCACTGCTGCGCCGCCCGCACAGACCGTCACCAAGCCCGGTATCTGGGACGCGAAGCCGCTGACGGCGTTCAGCGGCAATGAACTGGTCTACAGTGCGACCTTAGGCGACTGGCGCACCCACAACGGCGCGGACTACGCCGCCCCGGCAGGGGAGAGTGTGACCGCCGCCAAGGCGGGCAAGGTCGTCTCGGTGAGCGAGGACGCGCTGTGGGGCGGTGTGGTCGAGGTCGAGGACGCAAACGGCGTGACGTGGCGGTACTGCGGCGTCGCTGCCCCCGCCGTGAAGGCCGGGGACAGCGTGACAGCCGCCGCCGCGCTGGGCACCGCCGGCAGCATTCCCGCGGAGACCAGCGGTGACGCGCACATTCATTTGGAGTGCGTGAAGGACGGCGCGTATCTTGACCCGGAGGGGCTAATGTAAAGTGCCTTCCCCCGTAGGGGAAGGTACCCGAGGCCCCGCCCGAGGGCGGATGAGGGGTGGCCTTCCGGTTGCGGCCCATGCACGGGTCGTGATGGTAAACTCTGCCCTCATCAGTCAGTGGTCTGGGCCACTGACAGCTTCCCCCGCGGGGGAAGCCATTTCAAAAAAGGCGTGTACCCACACCGGGCACACGCCTTTTCTATTGCAATTTTACTGATACTCTTTCACATTCAGCATCCGGGTCGCGTTCAGCACGGCCAGGATCATGACGCCGACATCCGCAAAGACGCCCCACCACATGTTCGTGATGCCCAGCGCGGTCAGGATCAGGCAGAGCGCCTTGACCGCCAGCGCAAAGACGATGTTCTGGTAGACAATGCGCATGCACTTGCGGGAGATACGCATGGCCAGGCTGATCTTGGCCGGGTCGTCGTCCATCAGCACGATGTCGGCTGCCTCGATTGCGGCGTCACTGCCAAGCGCGCCCATCGCAATACCGATGTCAGCACGCATCAGGACCGGCGCGTCGTTGATGCCGTCGCCCACAAAGGCAAGCTCCTTCTTCTCGGGCTTCTGGGCCAGCAGCTTTTCGACCCACGCGACCTTGTCGGCGGGCAGCAGCCCCGCGTGTACCTCGTCGATGCCCAGATCCTTTGCGACCAGCTCGGCCACAGCGGGAGCGTCACCGGTCAGCATGACGGTGCGCACGCCCTGTGCCTGCAGGCCCTGCATGGCGGTCCCGGCGGTAGGCTTTTCCTCATCGGAAATCAGGATGGAGCCAAGGAACTGCCCGTCGCGGGCGACGTAGACAATCGTGCCTGCGCCCTCGGCGGCGGTGTAGTCAATATGCTCGCTCTCCATCAGGCGGGCGTTGCCGGCCAGCACGGTGCGGCCATCCACCTGCGTTTTCACGCCGTGACCTGCGATTTCCTGCGCGTCGGACGCACGCTTGGCGTCCAGACCCGGGCAGGCCTCGCGCAGGCTCTTGCTGATGGGATGGTTCGAGAAGCTCTCGGCCAGCGCCGCACTCTCTAGCAGGTCGGCCTCGGTCACGCCGTCGGCGGGGGTGGTGTGCGTGACCTTGAAAACGCCCTTCGTCAGGGTGCCGGTCTTGTCAAACACGGCCACGCCGGTCTTGGACAGGGCCTCGAGATAGTTGCCGCCCTTGACGAGGATACCGCACTTGGACGCGCCGCCGATACCGCCGAAGAAGGTCAGCGGGATCGAGATGACCAGTGCGCAGGGGCAGCTGATGACCAGGAAGGTCAGCGCACGCATGATCCAGTCAAGCCAGTTGCCCAGCAACAGCGGCGGCACAACCGCCAGCACCAGTGCGCCGATGCAGACAGCGGGGGTGTAGTAGCGGGCGAACTTCGTGATGAAGTTTTCAACCGGCGCTTTCTTCAGGCTGGAATTTTCCACCAAGTCAAGGATTTTTGCAACGGTGGACTCCCCATAAATCTTCGTGGTCCGGATGCGCAGCACACCGTCGGCGTTCACACAGCCGCTGATGACCTCATCCCCGGGGCGCACGGTGCGCGGGCAGCTCTCGCCGGTCAGAGCTGCGGTATTCAGGGTGGACTCACCGGTCAGGACCACGCCGTCCAGCGGGATCTTCTCACCGGGCTTGACGACGATGGTCGCGCCAATGGGCACATCATCGGGGTCAACGACGGAGACGCTGCCGTCCCCGGCCTCCAAATTCGCGCTGTCGGGGCGGATGTCCATCAGCGCGGTGATGCTCGAACGGCTCTTGCCGACGGCGTAGGACTGGAACAGCTCACCGATCTGGTAGAACAGCATAACGGCCACGCCCTCGGCGTACTCGCCGCAGCCGATGGCGCCGACCGTGGCGACGGCCATCAGGAAGTTCTCGTCAAAAACCTCGCCGTTCTTGATGCCCATGAACGCCTTGCGCAGGACATCATGGCCGATGACTAAGTAGGGCACAAGCCACAGCACAAGCTGAACGAACCAGGGCAGCTCCACAAAATGGAACAGCAGTGCCAGCAGCACCGTGAGCACCGCCGCAGCGATAATGCGCTTCAGCGTCTTTTTCTGTTTCTTTGTCATGAGGGTAGCCTCCGTTTGGGGTATAAAAAGCGCCCATCGGCAGGATGGGCTGCTTTATGGCAGAACTTACAGCTCGATCTCGAAATCGGGCTCGACCTTCTTGGCGGTCTTGACGGCATCCTTCAGCACGGCGTCGAACTTGTCGTCGTCGGCCTCCAGCAGCATCTTCTGGGCCATGAAGCTGACGCTGGCATTCTTGACGCCGGGCATTGCCTTGATGGCGGTCTCAATTTTGGCGGCGCAGTTCGCGCAGTCGACTTCGATCTTGAATTTCTTCTGCATGGTGGCAGTCTCCTTTATATATAGTAATTTTTAATATGGGGTAACGTAGTTTGAAGGCTTCCCCCAGGGGGGGAGGCTTTCAACAATTTTATTCCTCCGTATGCTCCATGCCCAGGGCGATCATGCTGCGGACGTGGTCATCGTCGAGGGAGTAGTACATGGCCTTGCCCTCGCGGCGGAACTTGACGAGCTTGCTGGTTTTCAGCAGCCGCAGCTGGTGGCTGACGGCACTCTGGGAGATGCCCACGACCTGGGCAATATCGTTGACGCAGAGTTCGCTCTCAAACAGCGCATACAAAATTTTGATGCGGGTGGAATCGCCAAAGACGCGGAACAGCTCGGCCAAATCATAAAGCACCTCGTCGTCGGGCAGGTCGTCCTGCAAACGCCGGATAGCGGCCTCGTCCAGCTGGGCGGACTCGGGGGAGCGTTCGGGCGTTTTTTCGCTCTCTGCCAATGTCATCATCCCTTCATATGTTTATTTGTTCATATGATACATCCTGAAATGGGTTTTGTCAAGCGAAAAACGCAAAAAAATCCCCCGGATGCGAAAATTCTCGCATCCGGGGGGAGTGCTTAGTCGGTAATGGGGGTAAAGCCTGGCTCACCGGGCAAAATCATGGCGTTGTCTGCCAGCATTTTGCGGAATTCTTCTTCCGGGAAGTCGAACACGACTTCTTTGATCATGCTTGGTTCATGGACGAGGATCTTCCACGGTGCGCCGTCCGGCTGCTGCAAAAACAGGATGCCGGACACGCCGTCCAGGCTTTGGACGCCCTCGTCCGCCCAGAAGGCAGGGGAGGGGGTGACAAAATAGTGGTCGACCATTCGTCCGCCGGGGAAATCATGCTCAATGACCGCCGGGACCTCGCCCTCGGCCTGTTCGGCCTTGTATTGAAGATGCAGGTTGGAAAAGTCAGCAGCAGTCATAAGCAGTTACCTCATGGATGGTTGTAGGGTTCGATGCAAGCATCCGCCCCTACAGGGGTTACGGCAATAGGTTACACACGCAGACTTGCGCTCTCCGGCTCGTTGCTGCCCTCGTCGAACTCGTAGTCGTTGCCGGGCAGGATAGCGTTCAGCAGGATACCGGCGATGGCGGCGATGGCCAGACCGGACAGGTTGATGTTAACGCCCGCAATCGCAAACGTGATGCCGCCCACCGAGTTGAAGCCCAGGGCGCAGACCAGAATGACCGCAGCAATGATCAGGTTGCGGGAGTTGGTGAAGTCGACCTTGTTCTCGACAACGTTGCGCACGCCGATGGCGGAGATCATGCCGTACAGCACAAAGCTGATGCCGCCGACGATGCCGGAGGGGATCGTGTTGATGACGGCCTCAAACTTCGGGCAGAAGCTCAGGATCAGCGCAAACACAGCAGCAATGCGGATGACGAGGGGATCGTAAATCTTCGTCAGGGCCAGAACGCCGGTGTTCTCGCCGTAGGTGGTGTTGGCGGGGCCGCCCAGCAGACCGGCCATGGCGGTAGCCAGACCGTCGCCCAGCAGGGTCTTGTTCAGGCCCGGGTCACGGATGTAGTTCTTGCCGGTGGTGGCGGAGATAGCGGCGATGTCGCCGATATGCTCCATCATGGTTGCCAGCGCGATGGGCACGATGGTGAACACAGCGCTGATGAAGGTCTCGCTGCCGTCAATAGCGAACAGACCCATGGAATCCTTATGCAGGGGGATGCCGAACCAGGCCGCCGCACCGATGGTCTGGAAGTCAACAGCGCCGGTCACGAGCGCAACCGCGTAGGAGACCAGCACACCGATCAGGATGGGCAGGATCTTGACCATGCCCTTGCCCCAGATGTTGCAGACGATGACGGTAGCCAGCGCCACAAAGGCCAGCAGCCAGTTGCTCTGGCAGTTGTTGATGGCGCTGGGGGCAAGGATCAGGCCAATGGCGATGATGATGGGGCCGGTGACGACCGGCGGGAAGAACTTCATCATCTTGCGGATGCCGAACGCGGTGATCAGGCCGCTGAACAGCACGTAGACAAGGCCGGACAGCGCCACAGCCGCGCAGGCGTAGGGCAGGTTCTCGGGGTTGGCACCGCCGTTCGTCACGATGGTGAAGCCGCCCAGATACGCAAAGCTGGAGCCCAGGAACGCGGGCACTTTGCCCTTGCACAGGAAGTGGAACAGCAGCGTGCCCAGACCTGCGCAGAGCAGTGTGGTGCTGACGCTCAGGCCGGTCAGCAGGGGCACCAGCACGGTTGCTCCGAACATTGCAAACATGTGCTGTGCGCCGAGGATCAACAGCTTGGGCGTGCCCAGCTGTTTGGCATCATAGATGCCTTTCGAGTAATCGATTTTTTCTGCCATGAATGAAATCCTCCTCATAATGGCCGCAAAAAAGGGGAGACCGCCGGTTCATCTTCAAACGCTACAGCCTCCCTTGCTTATCCTTAATAGTATAGCGGACTTGAGGGGAAAGTGCAAGATGCTGGGAAAAATTTGTCGTTCTGTTCGTGGGGACCGCCATGTAGGGGCCGCACATGCCCGGCCCCTACTATCTTTTTACCTGAAAGTATGCTATATTATAAATAAAAACCAATTTAGGAGAATGTTATATGCTGACCCCCGGCATCAAAGGACACGCGGCGCTGCGTGTCACCACCGAAAACACCGCGCTGGCCATGGGCAGCGGTGAGCTGCCCGTGCTGGCCACACCCGCCGTGGCGGCCCTGATCGAAAGGGCCTGCTGGCAGTCCGTTGCGGCAGAGCTGGAGCTTGACCAGGGCACCGTCGGCACGGCGCTGACGCTGGCCCACACAGCCCCCACGCCCGTGGGCATGGTCGTACACTGCGACTGCGAGCTGACCGCCGTCGAGGACCGCCGCCTGCACTTCACCGCCCGCGTCTACGACGACGTGACCGAAATCGCCGCCGCGACCCATGAGCGATATATTGTGGACAACGAGCGCTTCACCCGCAAGGCCAACAGCAAGCTGACGGCACAGTCCTAAAGCCTTCCCCCGAGGGGCTGCGCCCGCAGGCGCGTGTCGGAGCGCAACCGCCGTAGACGGCTCTTGGCGCGTAGACTGAAGGTGGCCCCACAGGGCCGGATGAGGGGTAAGCTCACCATAGCCGCCTTTTATAAGGAATGCCGCCGCGTAGGGGCCGGGCATGCCCGGCCCCTACCGTGCGACCATTCGGCAAACTGGCTATACGGGCACGCCTCCCCCTCATCAGTCAGTGGTCGGGGCCACTGATAGCTTCCCCTAAGGGGGAAGCTGCCCTCAATAAATTGCCTCCTCCCGCCACTTTACCAGTTCTTTCACCGTCTCCTCACTCTCCACCCAGCCCTGTTCCGGGTCGGCGTGGGCGTCAGGGGCGTAGCGCTGCATCGTGCCGGGGCTGCGGCCCTGCAGATATTCCTGTGCCTGCTTCTGGCGGCTGGGCGCGGTGCGGCGCAGCAGCGTTTCTTTTTCAGCCTTGTTCATACAAATCACCTCTTTCGTCACTATTTTGCCCGGGGCTGCCGCTGGTCAAACCCGGAAAATCGTGGTATAGTATTTTATATTGCCATTTTTAAGGAGCTATCATTCTATGGAAGTCAAAATCAATCAGGTCGTTCTGCATCTGCTGGACCCCGGCGCATCGGAGCCGGTTCTGTCGGACCGCGCCATGGACATGGACGCTGACCTGTACGAGTATTACACCGCCACGCTTGAGCGCGCGTTCGCCAGCGACGAGGTAAAGAACTGCCGGTTCCTGCCGGACTCCGCTTTTGCCGCGGAGATGGCGCAGAATCAGGATTTCATCGACCTGTCCCGCCGCATTGCGGGCGTCATCTTTGAGCAGATGCTGCAATATCAGGCCATCCCGGCGGGCGATCTGGCCGTCGTGGACTTTACCGCCGACGGCGTGCCGTTCTACGGCGTGCTCAAGCTCAACTACCGCCCCGGCTACACCCACCACACCGAGCTGATGGGCAATGGCCGGTTCAGCAGCATGGTGCCGCAGCGCACGCTGCTGCCCGGCACGCCCAAGGCCGACGAAGCCGCGCTCATTGACCGCGCCAACGGCACGGTGCGCTTGATCGAGAAGAAGTTCACGCTGGACGACAGGAAGGACTTTTACCTGTCCACCCGCGTGTTCGGCTGCACGGAGGCTTTGCAGGAGAAAGCCAAGCTCAAGGCCGTATGCGAGACCGCCGTGGCCGCCGTGAAGGAGGCCTACCCCGAGCCGGAGTCGCTGGACGATGTGCCCCCGTTTGACGGCGGCACCGAGACTGCCGTCGAGTTGCTGGTGCGCAACCAGGCCGTGGACAACCAGATCTCCGTCGAGGACGTGCGCGAGCGCATCCGGGAGAATTTTCCCCTGGCCGCCCCCAGGTTTGAGGAGGCGCTGGCCGAGACCGGCGTGCAAGAGAATGACCGCGTGACCGTGACCCCCGCGCGCATCAAAAAACTGGAAAGCCGCAGCTTCAAGACCGAGTCCGGCATTGAGATCAGGATTCCTGCCGAGCTGTGCAGCTCGGACGACGCCGTGGAGTTTATCCATTCGGCAACCGGCGGGCTGAGCTTATTGATTAAGGACGTATTGGTGTAAACATACGGCACTTTGCGGACGGATATGGAATCCGCCCCTACGAATCACACCCGTAGGGGCGCATTCTATAGGCGCCCGCACTCTGCCGCTCAGGATATGGGTATAGAGAAAGCAAACTATGGAAACAAAACAAAAAACGACCCTGACCCAGGGCAGTGTTGCCAGGGGAATGCTGCTGTTTGCGCTGCCGATTTTTATCAGCAACCTGTTCCAGCAGCTGTATAATGCCGCCGACTCGCTGATCGTCGGCAACTTTCTGGGCGGCGAGGCACTCGCCGCTGTCGGCTCGTCAGGCAGCCTGATTTTTCTGCTGACCGGCTTTGTCAACGGTGTATCGTTGGGCGCGGGCGTCGTGGTCGCGCGGTATTTCGGCGCCAAGGACTGGGACAGAATGCGCCGCACGATCCACACCACCGTGGCGCTGGGCCTGGTAGCCGGTGTCGGGCTGACGGTGATTGGCGTGATCTTAACGCCGCAGATCCTGCGCTGGATGGGCACGCCGGACGACGTGCTCGTCAACTCCATCGCCTACTTCCGCATGTACTTCATCGGCTCAATTGCCGTTGTCATGTATAACGTAGGTGCAAGCATTCTGCAATCCGTCGGCGACAGCAAAAGCCCGATGCGGTATTTAATTGCTGCCTCTCTCATCAACATCGTGCTCGATCTGATCCTCGTCGGCTGGCTGCACATGGGCGTGGCCGCGGCAGCGTTCGCAACGATTGCCTCCCAGACGGTCAGCGCCGTTCTGGCATTTGCCAAGCTGACGCGCTCCCAAGAGACGTGGGCCGTGCATTGGAGCGAGGTAAAATTTGACGGTCCGTCGCTAAAAGCTGTCATCGTGCAGGGCCTGCCGTCCGGCATCCAGAACTCGGTCATCTCGATTGCCAACGTCATTGTGCAGTCCAACATCAACTCGTTCGGTGCACAGGCCATGGCCGGGTGCGGCGCGTACAGCAAGGTGGAGGGCTTCGCCTTCCTGCCCGTGACCTGCTTTGCCATGGCGCTGGCGACATTCGTCAGCCAGAACGTCGGCGCGGGCCGGCCGGACCGCGTGAAGAAGGGCATGAAGTTCGGGTGTCTGTGCTCGGTGCTCATGGCCGAGGTCGTCGGCGCCACCATCTACGCTGCGTCGCCGTGGCTCATCGGCGCTTTCAGCCGCGAGGCCGACGTCATCGCGTTCGGCGTGCGGCAGGCCCACACCATCACGCTGTTCTACTGCCTGCTGGCGTTCAGCCATTGCTGCGCGGGCATCCTGCGCGGTCTGGGCCGCCCCGTCGTGCCGATGATGGTCATGCTGGCGGTCTGGTGTCTGCTGCGCATCACCTACATCACGGTCACGCTGCACTTCATCCGCGACATCGGCGTTGTGTTCTGGGCCTATCCGCTGACCTGGAGCATCTCGTCCGTGCTGTTTGCATGGTATATCCTCCATTGCCCCATCCCCAAGCTGGGCGGCGGCGCACCGGAGGTCAAGGCGTAAATTCTGTTTAAATAAAGATACCCCCGTCAGGTATGTGCGCCTGACGGGGGTATGTTTGTTATTACAGCGAACGGGCAAAGCCCCTCAGGCCTCGCGGGCTCCGCCCGCTTGCCTTAACGTATAGCCTTTACTTTTTGATCACAAAGCACGGCAGCGGCGCTGTCTGCGCCCAGTTTGCAAACTCGCAGACCAGCACGGTATACTGCGTCAGCGGCAGGGCCTTAAAAAACGCCAGCGCGGCCTGCTTCTCGGCGTCACCGATGACCTTTCCGCTGTAGAGCACCGCGGCCAGCACGCCGCCGGGGCGCAGAGCCTCCAGCGCCGCACGCAGGGCGGGCACACTGCCGTCCGCCGTGGAATGCACATCATGCTCCGCACCCGGCAGCCAGCCGAAGTTGAACAGCACGCAGTCCGCCGTGCCGGGCTGCACCAGCTCAGCCAGGCGGGCGTGGTCGTGCAGCACCGCACGCCCCACTGCGCCATAGCCTGCCGCTGCCAGCCGCGCGTTTGTGTTATCAACGGCCTGCTGTTGAATATCCAGCCCCAGCACGTGCCCTGCCGGGCCAGCCAGCGTACACAGGAACTGTGTGTCGTGGCCGTTGCCGCAGGTGGCATCCACGTACAGCCCGCCGGGGGCGAGCCGTGCGGTCAAAAACGCATGGCAGAGCTGCACGGCGGACAGGTCGGGCACGCGGCGGCGCACCAGCTGGCTGCCGTCCGGGGCAAAGCCATATTTTTGCGCCAGCGCCCTGCCCGCGGCATCCCGGGGCAGGGGAGCGGTGAACCGCGTGGCCTGCTTTGGGTCCAGTCCGCCGTTTTGGCGCAGAAGCTCTTTCAACAGATAACTGCCGTAGCCGCGCCCGCGCCACCGGGGCACGACCTCCAGCCGCAGGATGGTCGTGCCGTCCACGACGGCTGTGCCGATGGCCTCGTTTTCCTTATATAGAGTGTAGCAGCCTTTTTCCTGCCTGATCTGCATAGCATTACCCGTCGATTTCGTTGGTGTTCAGGTCGTAGTGTATCACGTCGCCCCATTTGCGGCGGATGACGATCTGCGCGGTCAGGTCGGTGTCGTCATAGACCAGCGACCACTGGGTGTTGCTGGTCACATCGTTGGGGCTGGGGTCCTGGGCGGCTGCCTGCAACGCCTTCCATGCGATATCCGCAGGAATATCCCCGTCGGGATCGCGCATTGCCAGCACTTCCATAATAGCGTCATAGCGCTCTTTTCCGTGGCCGTAGATGCCGTTTCTCTGGTTTGGCTGCACCATGTAGGCATAGCAGCCGTAAAAATTCGTGATGGCCTGCATGGATGTCCAGCGCAGCGGGCGGCCCTCCTGCTCCGGGTCATATTCCAGCACGCGGGCATCGCCGCTTGCATCAACGACAAAGAAGTGGTAGTCCCGCCCGGAGGTCGCAAACATATCGTAGCTGTCCAGCAGGTCAACGGCCTCCTGCGTCGTGGCGGCGCGGTCGAGCACCAGACGGATAGCAAGGGTGGTAAAAATCTTCTGCTTGCCGGTGCTCTGGTTGACTGGCTCGCTGTCCAGCGTCAGCACCGCGATGGAAACACCCTTTTCATTCATGCCGTCCAGACAGATGAACGGCGCGGTCAGACAGGCGAGCTTTTTCGCCATGGATATGTCCGGCTGGTTGGCCGAGATATTATCCAGCGCGGCCAGCGCCACGGATTTGTAGCCGTCCTTCGGCGTACAATAAACCAGCATGGCCGAGGTGTCGCGCTTGAAATCATAGTTGCGGCCCATCAGGATATTCCCATCGGACACTGTCGCAAAGGCGCTGCATCCATAGTTCGGGGCTTTCATGTGGACCGGCAGCAGGGGAAGCGTTTCCTTTAAAATCGCGTCGATCATCGACTGGTTGTCGGTGATGCCGTAGTTGATGACATCGTCGATGGAATAATCATACTTGACATCCATGCGGTAAAGGTTATAGTCGTCATACGCGGTGATCTGCTTTATGCTGTTTACCGTGCGCAGCCGTCCGGCGTACAGCACGCCGAAGCCCGCCACTGCCAGCAGGATCAATACCAGAAGCACAACCAAAATACGCTTTAACATCCTTTTCATAGAAAACGCCTCCTTTAGATGTGTTTTATGATTTGATTATATCATATTTTATTGTGCGGCGCAACGCTGCAAATTGTCATAATCTTCACCGTTTTTCACATACTTTTCACTCTCTGACGAAACCTATTTCACAATTAGCCTGTATACTGTAGGCATAGAAAGCGAAAGGAGACGACCACTATGAGCAACGAATACGATTACTCCGGTCTCTATAACAATACATCCGGCAGCGGTCAGCCGAACGGCCAGAACCAGCAGCCCGAGCAGAGCGCCCCCGCGCAGAACCAGCAGCCTCAACAGAGCAGCTACCCCAACGTAGGCTCCAGCGGTGCTAACACCGCCAACACGGCGCGCACAGATTATTCTTCCTACAATTCCGGCAGCACGTCCGGCCAGAATCCCCAGCAGGATTCCAACGGCTACACCAGCAGCTTCAGCGGCGGCAATGGCAACAACGGCGGCTACAACGGCTACAGCTATTCCAGCGCCCCGCAGCAGCCCCCCGTGCCCCAGAAGAAAAGGGGCAGCAAGGTCCTGCTCCGCGTGCTGGCCTGCGTCGGCGTGGCCGCGCTGGGCTTTGGCGGCGGCCTGGGCGGCGCTGTGGTCGCCAGCCGTGCGGGCCTGACAGGCAACCAGGTGGTCGTCCAGCAGGTAGAGCGCAGCACGGACGCCACCGCCGCAGGCAGCACCGATGGCACAAGCATGAGCGTGCAGCAGATCGCGTCTGTCGTCTCGCCCAGCGTTGTCGCCATCACCACCGAGCAGATGAGCAGCAGCCAGACCTGGTTCGGCGGCTACTACGTCCAGAGCGGTGCCGGTTCCGGCGTCATCATCAGCCAGGACGGCTACATCTTGACCTGCGCCCACGTCGTCAGCGGCGCGACCAGCGTAAAGGTGCAGCTGAACGGCAGCGACGAGAGCTACGACGCCACCGTCGTCGGTCAGGATTCCACCTCCGACATTGCGGTGCTGAAAATTGATGCTACGGGCCTGACCCCGGCGGTCATCGGCGACAGTGACGCCCTGGCCGTGGGCGAGGTCGCCGTTGCCGTCGGCAACCCGCTGGGCACGCTGTCCAACACTGTCACCGATGGCATCGTCAGCGCGCTGAACCGTCAGGTCACCGTGCAAGACAACGATATGACGCTGATCCAGACCGATGCGTCCATCAGCCCGGGCAACTCCGGCGGCGGCCTGTTCAATGCGAACGGCGAGCTGATCGGCATTGTCAATGCCAAGTCCAGCTACAGTGAGGCCGAGGGCATCGGCTTTGCGATCCCCATCAACACAGCCATGGAGATCGGCCGGCAGCTGATCGAGAACGGCAGCGTGGCTCGTCCCGCGCTGGGCGTCAAGATCATGGATGTGACCGACGCCCAGACCGCCCAGCAGCTGGGTGTCTCCACAATGGGCGTCTATGTCGTCGAAGTCACAAAGGGCAGCGGTGCCGACGCCGCCGGTGTACAGGCGGGTGACCGCGTGCTGGCCGTCGATGACACCGCCGTCAGTGATTCCTCCGCCTTGAAGAATTACCTGAAGGACAAGGGCATCGGCGACACCGTCAACCTCCAGGTCGAGCGCGACGGCAAGGTGCTGACGCTGGCTGTCACGCTTGGGTCCAGCGCACAATAAAAACAATATAGAAACAGGGATGCAGACCGAAATCTGCATCCCTGTTTTTTGTTTGAATGACTTCCCCCTCGGGGGAAGCTGTCAGCGGCCCCGCCCGCTGACTGATGAGGGGAAACCGTGCCATTATGGCCCGGCAGCGGGTTGCCGTCGGAAGTCTGCCCCTCTCAGGGGATCGGCGTCCACTCCTGACTCCTCACTCAGTTCTGATCCTTACTTTTTCCCACCAGCGCAGCCAGCACGCCAAAAATCAGACTGGCCGCTATGCCGCCGGACGCCGCCGTCAGGCCGCCGGTAAACGCACCGGGCAGGCCGCACTCGTCCACGGCATTCTGCACGCCCTGGGCCAATAAATGCCCGAACCCCAGCAGCGGCACGCTGGCCCCCGCCCCGGCGAAATCCGCCAGCGGCTTGTACAGCCCGACAGCGCTTAAGATTACGCCCGCCACGACATACCCGGTCAAGATCCGGGCAGGGGAGAGCTTCGTGTAATCAATAAAAAGCTGCCCTACGACGCAGATCGCGCCGCCGACCACAAACGCCCAGACATAGCTCATACCGCACCTCCCAGCTCGACACAGTGGGCGATGCCCGGGATGCTCTCCCCCTGCAAAAACGTAGTCTGGCTCATCAGCGCGCCCGTTGCCAGAAACAGCACGCGGCGCAGCTGCCCCGCGGCCAGCATCGGCAGGATCTTCCCGCACAGCACCGCCGCACTGCATCCTGCCCCGCTGCCGCCCGCCTGTACATTCTGACTGTTTGTGTCATATAATAAGCAGCCGCAGTCCTTATGGTTGTCCAGCGGCAGCCCCTCTTTGGCCATCTGCTCATGCAGAAGTGCCGTGCCGACCTCGCCCAAATCGCCCGTAAAAATTGCGTCAAAATCCTGCGGGCTTGTCCCCGTTGCCGAAAAATAGCGCAGCAGCGTCGAGGCTGCCGCAGGCATCATCGCCGCACCCATGTTGTTGATGTCATGCACCGCAAAATCCTGCACGCGGCCAAACGTCACCGACAGCACCGGCACGCCCGCGCCGCCGTGCGCCCGCACCAGGCAGGCCCCCGCGGCGGTGGCCGTCCACTGGGCCGTGGGGGTGCGCTTGGCACCGTACTCCAGCGGCGTGCGGAATTGCCGCTCTGCCGCGCAAAAATGGCTGCTTGTCAGCGCCAGGACCCGCTCGGCCATGCCGCCCGCCGCAAACACCGCGGCAAGGCCCAGCGTCTCCGCCATGGTCGAGCACGCGCCGTAGACGCCCGCAAACGGGATGCCCAGCTCCCGCATCGTGTAGTTGCTGGCCGTACACTGGGCCTGCAGGTCGCCCGCAAACGCAATATCGACTTTGGAACGCGGAATATCCGCCTTGCGCAGACAGAGCTCCACGGCCTTGCGCTGCAAGAGGCTTTCGGCCTGCTCCCAGTTTTCGCAGCCCTGCTCGCCAAAAGCCGCGTCCTGCGTCACAAAGTCAAAGGCCGACGCCAGCGGGCCCTCGCTCTCCTTTTTGCCGCCTGCCGCGGCCCAGGCCGCCACGGTGGGCGGCGCGTCAAACAGCAGGGTATCGCCTCTGCGCGTCATCGGTCACCCCACCTTTCCCAGCAGCCAGTAGAGCACGCCCCACACAAAGCTGGCCAGCGTCCCAAACGCGATGACCGGCCCCGCGATGCCGAAAATCCTCGCGCCTACACCGGTCACCCAGCCCTCGGCCTTGAATTCAATCGCCGGGCTGACGACGGAGTTTGCAAACCCTGTAATGGGCACCAGCGTCCCCGCGCCCGCCTTGGCGGCCAGCTTTTGGTACCAGCCCGGCAGTGTGAAAATGGCGGACAGAAAAATCAGCGCAATGCTCGTCAGCGTGCCCGCCAGCGTTTTGTCGTACCAAATCAGGAAAAATTGCCGCAGTGCCTCGCCGAGGGTGCAGATGGCCCCGCCGACCAAAAACGCCCACGCGCAGTCCCGCACCACGGGCGACGGCGGCGACGCGCGGCTGACCATCTCATCATATTGCCTGGGATCCAGTTTCACATTTCATTCCTCCTCTTTTTGGGGGTAGTATGTGCCTAGCTGCCGTAAAATATGACCTGCCCGCGATAATACGGGTGCGGCACCATGACCTTGTACAGCGTGCGCAGCTCTTTACAAAGCGCCGCGTCGGGGACCGTACCGCCGCAGGGCAGGGCCAGCACGGCGTACCGCGTGCCGAACACCCGGCTTTCCAGCGCCGTGGCCCGCGCGCCTGCCCGCAGGTAAAACCCGATGCGCCGCCGTGCGATGGACGGGTCGGGAGCCTCGGCGGGGTGCTCACATTCCAGCACCAGGTCGTGTACCCGCATGGCGTCGTAGTCCCGGACCAGCCCCAGCGCCGCCGTGCCCACGCCGCTGCCGCGCAGGTCGTACCGCACGGCAAAGTAGTCCAGCAGCGCCGTGCGCTGGCCCGGCAGCACGACCTGCCACGCATAGGCCAGCCTTGCGCCCGCGTCATCGGTCAGAAGGAGCGGCTCGTAGACGCCGGACTCCAGCAGGCGTTGGATCTCGGCAAACGGCTTCAGCTCGGCGGCAGGGAAATCCCGCGGCAGGGCAGAGCGGTAGAGGTCCTCACATTCAGCAGCAGACAAGCGCGTGATTTGCATAGGGATTTCTCCTTTCTGTGATTGAATTATGGGGGAAAATACGGTATAATAGGTAAAAATGGGGTTATGGCGCAGTTCTCGGGCGGATATGGAATCCGCCCCTACGGGCATGTAGGGGCGGGCATTGCCCGCCCGCAGGCACATTGCGGCAGCCACCGCGTTCCGCGGGCGGCCAATGGCCGCCCCTGCAACGCGCCCGTTATTCGTAGGGGCGCATTTCGTATGCGCCCGCAAGCAATTTATAAAGGAGCCACCCACATGGAATGGACTGACATCAGCATTACCGTCGCCAAGCGCGACGCCGACACTGCCGAAGCCATCGCAACGATGGTTGCCAACGGCGGCATCTATATTGAGGACTACAGCGACCTGGAGCAGCAGGCGTGGGAGATCGCCCACGTAGATTTAATTGAACAGGACCTGCTGGACAAACCGCGTGACATCGTGATCGTACACATGTACCTTGCCCCTGACGAGAACCCCGCCGAGGTGCTGCCCCTGTTTGAGGAGCGGCTGAAAAACAGCGGCATCGGCTACCAGCTCAACACCACCGGCGTCGAGCAGGAGGACTGGCAGAACGCCTGGAAGAAGTACTACCACGCCATGGACATCGGCAAGCGCCTCGCCATCGTGCCCGGCTGGGAGGATTACCGGACGGACCGCATCAGGATCGTCATGGACCCCGGCATGGCCTTTGGCACCGGCACGCATGAGACGACCTCGCTCTGCCTCGAGACGCTGGACAGTCTTGTCAAGGGCGGGGAGCGCGTGCTCGACATCGGCACCGGCTCCGGCATTCTGGCCATTGCCGCGCTGAAATTAGGCGCAGACTCCGCCGAGGGCGTGGACATCGACCCCATGTGCGTGCGCACCGCGGGCGAGAACGCCGCGCGCAACGGCGTGGCGGACCGCTTTAAAGTCCTCGTCGGCGACCTGTCCGACAAGGCCAGCGGCCAGTACAACATCATCACGGCCAACATCGTGGCGGCTGCCATCCTGTCGCTGGCTCCGCATGTGCCGGTGCTCATGGCCCCGGGCGCACGGTTCATCGCCAGCGGCATCATCGACGAGCGCAAGGACGAGGTACTGGCCGGGCTGAAGGCCGCGGGTCTCGAGCCTGTCGAGGTCAAGGAGAAGCGCGGCTGGGTCTGCATCATCTGCGAAAAGAAAGAGGCTTGATCTATGCCGCATCGTTATTTTACGCGGGAGCTGGCCGATGGCCGCGCCGCGCTGACCGGCAGCGACGCCCACCATCTGGCCGACGTCATGCGCGCCAGAATCGGTGAGGAGGTCGTGCTCTGCGGGCCGGACGGGCTGGAATACCTCGGCACGGTCACGGCCATCGAGCCGGGGCGGGTGGAGTTTTCCGTCACCGACGGCACGACGAGCAAGGCCGAGCCGGACTGCGCCGTGACGCTGTTTGCGGGCTACCCCAAGGCGGGCAAGCTGGAGGAGGTCATCCGCCACAGCGTCGAGCTGGGCGTGACCGAGGTCGTGCCGTTTTTCAGCCGGTATTGCGTAGCCACGCCAAAAAAAGAGGATGTCAAGAACGAGCGCTACAACCGCATTGCCGCCGAGGCCGCCAAGCAGGCGGGCCGCGCCATGCTGCCCCACGTGGCCCTGCCGCTGAACGATTTTGCCGCGGTTTGCAAAGCATTTGCGGATTTTGACGTTGTGCTGTTCTTTTACGAGGGCGGCGGCGCACCCCTGCGGGAGGTGCTGCACCCCGGGCAGTACAAGCGCGTTGCCATCGTGACCGGCAGCGAGGGCGGCTTCTCCGTCGAGGAGGCCGAGGCCGCGAAGGCCGCCGGGGCTGTGACCGTAGGGTTAGGCCCCCGGATTTTGCGCTGCGAGACCGCGCCGTTAGCCGCGTTGACCTCTGTCATGCTGCTGACCGGTAACCTGGAGTGACCGCAGCAAGCCATACTATGTAAAAAAGAACAGGAGCGTCACCGTGCGTGGTGATGCTCCTGTTTTTGTTGGTTGTATTGTAGGGGCCGGGCATGCCCGGCCCGGGACGTATAAGGCAGGCGGGCGTTTGCGGGATGGCTTGTAGGGGCGGCATATATGCCGCCCGCGGCTTTCCTGGAACGGGCGCTGACGGGCAGGCTGCGGGCCGCACATGTGCGGCCCCTACGGCTCTATTGCCTTTTTACGGGCGCTAACCGCACACGGGCGCGGAGGGGTCAAGACCCCTCCCTACGGAATGCCGTTCACGGCCGGTTTGTAGGGAGCGGTCTTGACCGCTCCGGGGAGGTGTGTGGCTGGCGCACAGCCCACGGGAGGTTATACATAGCGGCAAACGAGCAGAGCCCGCGAAAAAAGGCGCCCCACGAAGTGGGGAGCTGGCCGAGCCCGCGAGGCCTGAGGGGCTCTGGCCGTTCATGGCCATGAGAAACTCGCCCTCACTTCGCCTTCACATACGCCCCGAACGCATTCGGCACGGGGTAGACCTCTGCCAAATCCTCCGGCGCGGCCCAGACATACCCGTCGGGCAGAGCACAGGCGGGGGCGGTGCCCTTCCAGCCGCCGAGTTCCCAAATCTTGTGCGTAAATACGTGCTTTGCGGGGGGCAGGGGCTCGTCCAGCGCGGCCTGTACACCGATGCCCGCCAGCGCGGCGGTCAGCTCGTCCCGCGTCAGCGCTTTTTCCCACGCTGCGGGCTGCCACAATCCGGCCAGCAGTCCCCGTGCGGGGCGGCGCTGCAAAAGCAATCCCTGCTCACTTTCAATCAACGCCACCGTCACGGGCACCTTGCCCTTGGCCTTGGGCGCGGGCTTCACAGGCAGCTGGTCCGCCCGGCCAGCCGCATAGCCCCGGCACAAATCGGCCAGCGGGCATTCCTCACAGTGGGGCGTGCCGGGGATGCAGACCAGCGCACCCAGCTCCATCAGGGCCTCGTTGTAGGGGCCGGGCGTAGCCTTGGGCATCTGGTCCAGCACCCGCACGGTAAAGGCTTTCTTCGTTGCCGGGGCCATGACGTCCGCGTCGTCGTTGTACAGCCGCGCAAAGACTCGCAGGACGTTGCCGTCCACCGCGGGGACGGGGATGCCAAACGCAATGCTGGCCACCGCGCCCGCCGTGTAGTCACCGATGCCCGGCAGACTGCGCAGGGCGTCGTAGTCGGCGGGCAGGTCGCCGCCGTACTGCTCGCAGACGATGCGGGCAGCCTTCTGCATATTGTTGACGCGGTTGTAGTAGCCCAGCCCCTGCCACAGCTTGCTCAGGGCGTCCGGCTCACAGGCCGCCAGCGCGGCGGGGTCCGGCAAAGCCGCGATAAAGCGTTCATAATAGGGGATAGCCGCTGCCACACGGGTCTGTTGGAGCATGATCTCGCTGACCCAGATATGGTACGCAGAAGGCTCCTGCCGGAAAGGCAGGAGCCTCTTGTTTGCGTCAAACCATTGCAGCAGCGGTGCGGCAATGGGCTGCATCAAAAACCACCGCAGGTACGGGGGAAGGGGATGACGTCGCGGATGTTGGGGATGCCGGTGACGTACATCAGCAGGCGCTCAAAGCCCAGACCGTAGCCCGCATGCTTGACGCTGCCGTAGCGGCGCAGGTCAAGATACCAGTCGTAGTCGGCGGTGTTCAGGCCCAGCTCCTTCATGCGGGCCTCCAGCACATCGAGGCGCTCCTCACGCTGAGAGCCGCCGATCAGCTCACCGATGCCGGGAACCAGCATATCGGCGGCGGCCACGGTCTTGCCGTCCTCGTTCTGGCGCATGTAGAATGCCTTGATTTCCTTCGGGTAGTCGGTGACGAACACGGGCTTCTTGAAGATCTGCTCTGTCAGGTAGCGCTCGTGCTCGGTCTGCAGGTCGGTGCCCCACTCAACTTTATACTGGAAGTTGTCGTTGTTCTTCTTCAGCAGCTCGATGGCGTCGGTGTAGGTCACGCGGGCAAAATCGCTGGATGCGACCAGCTCGAGGCGCTCGATCAGGCCCTTGTCAAAGAACTGGTTGAAGAAGGCCAGCTCGTCGGGGCAGTTGTCCAGCAGGTAGCGGATGACGTAACGGGTCATGGCCTCGGCGGTCTCGAGATAGGTGTTCAGGTCGGCGAAGGCCATCTCGGGCTCGATCATCCAGAACTCGGCGGCGTGGCGGGTGTCGTAGCTCTTCTCGGCGCGGAAGGTGGGGCCGAACGTGTAGACGTTGCCCAGCGCCATGGCCATGGCCTCGGCCTCCAGCTGGCCGGAAACGGTCAGGTTGACAGGACGCTTGAAGAAGTCCTTCGTGTAGTCAACGCCGCCCTCGTCGTTGCGGGGTATATCGTTGAGGTCAAGGGTGGTCACTTGGAACATCTCACCGGCGCCCTCGCAGTCAGAGCCGGTGAAAATCGGCGTATGCACGTAGGTAAAGCCGTGCTCATGGAAGAACTGGTGCAGGGCGAACGCCGCCTGGCCGCGCACGCGGAACGCAGCGTTGAAGGTGTTGGTGCGGGGGCGCAGGTGGGTCATGGTGCGCAGGTAGTCCATGCCCATCTTCTTTTTCTGCAGCGGATAGTCGCCGCCGCAGGGGCCAAGCACGGTGATTTCATCCGCATTGATCTCAAAGGGCTGCTTAGCGCCCGGGGTCACAACAACGCTGCCGGTGACCTCAAAGCTCGTGTACAGACCGCACTTGGCGATCTCGGCATAGTTGGCGAGCTTGTCGGCCTGAAAAACGATCTGGACGGGCTTATAGCAGCTGCCGTCGGACAGCGAGATAAAGCCGATATTTTTAGAATCGCGCACAGTCTTGGCCCAGCCGCAGACGGTGACCTTGGTGCCGTCTGCAGGGGTGGCCTTGTACAGCGATGCAAGTTCCGTTCTCTGCATGGATAGTCCACTCCTCTTTATATATATGAATGTTCCTATTGTAACAGGTATTTTATAAAAAGTAAAGAGCCGATATTTGCAGAGTTGCAGGGTTGCAAGGGGGGGAGGCAAGGTTTACCGTAGGGGCGGATTCCATATCCGCCCGTGGGAGTGTGCGGCGGCGCAAGCTGCCCGGGAGGGATGAATCCCGCCCCTGATTAAAATTGTAACAAGAAATTTTGAGATTTACCCTCCCAGCACCCCGGCTAACGCCTTGGCGGCGTACTCTCCGGCGCGGAGGGCCTCGTCCAGCGTGTTTGCGTGGCCGCCGATCTCTATTAAAAGACTGCCTGTCGTCAAATCCTGATTGTAAAACCGATACCCGCACAGCACGGGGCGGGTCAGGCCCGGGTAGGCACTTTCCATAGCGGCCTCCCATTCGGCGGCAAAACGCAGATTGAGCCGCCAGTTAGGCAGGGCAATGCTGCTGCCGTTGCCGCACCCGGCAATGACCATGACCTGCGCCGTGCTCTCGCCGTCGATCTCGCACACGGGCTTGACCCGCGTGCCGTCGCTGTCCTCGATGGCATCGCGGTGGACATCCAGCACGACCTTTATAGAAGGGTAGCGCTCCAGATACGCCTGCACGCCCGCGCGGCTGCGCTTATAGCTGTCGGTGTAGCCGGGCGCGTCGTAGAGCGTTTCGTCGTGCAGCGTGCGGATGCCCGCCGCGTTGAGCACCTGCGCCATTTTCTCTCCGACGGCACACATATTCAGCGCCGTGCTTTTGCTGCGGGCCGTGTAGCCGGGGTCAAACACGGGGTCCGGCCAGGTCTGGTAGCTCTCGGTGGCGTGGGTGTGCATGATGAGCACCTGCGGCAGGGCACTGTTCTTTTCAACGGCAAACGGTAAATTTTGCGTCGTCACGGCGGCGCGCAGGTCAGCGTCGGTGTGCTCGGTGCTGTTTCGGATGCTGCCTGCGGCCAGTGCTACATAGCCGTCGCCGCTGCCCTGCCTGAGTGTCACGCTGCGGATGCGGCCCGCGTCGTCCAGCTCCGGCGCGGCACTGGGCAGCGGTGTGGAAGCGGGGGACGGCTCCGGCGTGGGCGTTGCCGCAGCTGTCGGGACCGGGGAGGGCGTCGCCGTGGGCACGGGCGTGGGGCGGCGTTCCGGCTTCTGGGGCTTGTAGGCGGCCCGGGCGGCATCCGCTGGCCAGGCGATGGCCGCAGCCGCCGCGGGATCCTGCAAAAACAGCGCCCCGCGCACGATCCACGCCCGCCCGGGGCAGACCGCACACGCGGCCAGAACCGCCGCCGCACTGCCCGCAAATGCGGCCCCGCACAGCGCAGCCGCCGCCCACCGGCGCAGCTTTTGCATGGCACACACCCCCTTGTACCAGAATTTTATGCGATTTTTTTGGTTTCTATGAAGTTTTTTTCAAAAAGCCCTTGCAACTTTGCAAAAAGTGTGGTAGGATAACTTGTACTGTTATGGGGAACCAAGGAGGTGGAACGAATGCCTAATATTAAATCTCAGAAGGATCGTGTTGTTCAGGCCAAGAAAGAGGCTCTGCACAACAAGGTCGTCAAGTCCAACCTGAAAACAGTGGTCAAGAAGGCAAACGCTGCCATCGACAGCAATGCTGCTGACAAGGAGACCGTCGTTAAGGTTGCTGTCTCTGCCATCGACTCTGCTAAGAGCAAGGGTGTTATCCATAAAAACACTGCTGCCCGCAAGATCAGCCGCATGGCTAAGCGCGCCAACAAGGCTGCTGCTCAGTAATTGATCGCATGAACAATGCCCGCCGTGGGAACACGGCGGGCATTTTCATTTATATTTTGCGGAAAGGGCTTCTCCCCTGGGGGAGAAGCTCAGACTGTCAAAAAAGCGCATTGTAGGGGCGAGCATTGCTCGCCCGTGCCCGTTCGCCCTGTGAGAAGCTTTCCGAAAAGAGCGTTGCTTCGCCAAGTTGGCGGGCGAACAATGTTCGCCCCTACATTCTCTATAAGGCAAAGTAGATGTTTTTTGACATACTGGGCTTCTCCCCTGGGGGAGAAGCTGTCCGCGAAGCGGACTGATGTGGGGAGAGTGTGCCCTGACAGCCCGTTACCGGGTGGCAGTGGCAAGGTCTGCCCTCATCCGTCTGCGGGCGGGGCCGCAGACACCTTCCCCCGAGGGGGAAGGCTCCCATTTTATAGCTCCTGCTCCATCAGCAGCTTCTTCAGCGGCAATAGCGCCGCGGGCTCGGCGCTGAAGGTGCGGATGCCGAGCTTTAAATAGGCCGGCATGGCATCCACGGCGGCCACGGTGATGCCGCAGAGGTAGACCTGTGCGCCGTGCTCCTGCGCCTGCGCCAGAATGCCGCTGACAAGGCGCAGCACGGCGGGGTTCGTCAGCTGGCTCACGGCGGCGGTGGGGTTCTGCACAAGGCCCAGCGTGTAGCGGGTCAGGTCCTCAATATCCACAGCCATCAGCTGCACGCCGTGCTCCATCATATCCCCGGCCATGACCGCGGCAGACGGCATGTCCACAACGCAGCCCAGCATCATCGGGCCGGTCTCGCGGCCCTCGACCAGCAGCTCGTCACGGCAGGTGTTGACCTCCTCCACGCATTGATCCCAGTCGGCTACATCTTTTATCATCGGGAACACGACCCGCAGGTCGCCGTCCGTGGCGGCGCGCAGCAGCGCCCGGATCTGCGGCTTGAACAGCCGGTTGCCGCGCAGGCGGTCCTGCGTCTCCCCGGCCCAGGGGGCGTCGTCGTCGGCGCGGGTATCGCAGGTGCGCAGCAGCACGGGCACGCCCTCGGCGCTTTTCAGCAGCTCGCGCAGACAGGTGGTCTGCTCCTCGTCGCTCTGGTCGTACAGAATCGCGGTCTCGGTGCGCACAAGGCCGATGCCCGCCGCGCCGCGCGTATGGGGCACGTCGCTGTCGCTGATGTTGCAGGTCGGCATCAGGCGGAAGGCCGTGCCGTCCTTCGTCAGGCAGGGCAGGGCGGCCACGGGGTCGGGCTTCTGGCCGTGCAGGCGGCTCAATGCAATTTTACAGTCCGCCTGGGCGATCTGCGCACCGTCCGGCTCCACAATAAGCGTGCCGTTGTCGGCGTCAAGGATCGCGCGGTGGCCCACGGCCATGGCCGCTGTGCCGCCGCCCAGCTGTACCACCGCCGGGATGCCCATGCTGCGGGCCATGATGGCGGCATGGCTGACCGTGCTGTCCTGGTCGCTGGCCAGGCCCAGCACCATGCGGCGGTCCAGACTGAACAGGTCACTGGGAAAGAAGCGGTCCGCCACCAGGATGCTGGGGCGCTTCAGATGCAGGCGGCGGCGCGGGCGTCCGTCCAGAATATCCACCACGCGGCGGCAGACGTCGCAGACATCGACGCTGCGCTCCCGGATGTACTCATCATCGACGTTTTTCAGGCGGCCCGCAAAAATCTGCTCGGCGCGCTCGACGGCGGCAGCCCCGCCCGCACCGGCGGCGATATAGTCACCGATCTCGTTCGTGAAGGACTCGTCCTCCAGCAGGGCGATCTGGAACAGCAGAATATCCGCGTCCGGCCCCTTGGCGCGCTGGCTCAAACGGCGCAGCTCGTCCTTGGCCAGCACGACGGCGACGTCGTAGAGGGCACGCTCCCGGAACGGGTCGCAGACGATGCGGTGCAGGCCGGTGGTGCCGTGGTCGATCTGCTCAACCGGGCCGACCACAATGCCGGTGGACGCCGGTACGCCGGTATAGGTGTGCATAGGATGCCTCCTTTTTTCTTCTCGGCCCCCTCCGGGAGGGGCTCCCGCAGGGTCGGATGAGGGGCGGGTTCGCCGCAGACACCCGTTAAAGGCTTACCGCCCGGTAGAGCCGGGCATGCCCGGCCCCTACAGCGCGATACTTTGGCAAACGCGGGCGGGGCCCCAAGGGGGAAGCCTTTTTTACAAAATCGGCAGCTCGCCCAGGGTCTTGCTGACCAGGGCGGTCACGAACTCCTCGGGCACGGCGGCGGCGATGGCACGCTCGGTCACAAGGGTGCTGTCCCTGCCGTCCAGCAGGGCGGGGAAGCGGTCTGCCGGGTCCTTGTCAAAGCTGCCCATGAAGGTCGCGGCCAGCAGCTTCGGCGTGTAGGGCATGTCCTCGGGCACGCCGACGTGCTCGGCGGCCAGCTCCAGCGGGGCCAGTGCGCCGCGGGTGGGCGCACTCGGGTTCGGTGCATAGGGCGCCGGGTAGTTTGCGCGCTGCCGCGCGTTTTTCTCCACAAGGTCAATTTCCGGTGCGCGGGCGCAGACCTCGGCCAGCAGCTTTTGGTATTGCTCGGCAAAGCGAGCCAGAAATTCCTCATTGTCGGGCAGCATGGCGTAGGCCGTGCCGCCGCAGCGGCCAAACAGCCGCAGCGTGTCAAAGTAGCCCAGCGCGATGTTGCGCGCGGCACGGGCGGGGTCAAAGTCCAGCGTTTGGCCCAAATTCCAGTGGCTGCGCACGATGCGCGTCGGCAGGCCGGTGGTGTTGGGGCGTACAATGCCGATGCCGTCCACATCGACGCCGAGCAGCTCCGCTGCGCCCATTTTTGCGGCCAGATCCAGCGGCATATTGTCGCGCCAGCCGCCGTCAATGTACTTTACACCGTCAATTTCCCGCGGGCGCAGGGCCGGGAAGCAGGCACTGGACGCCAGCATATAGTCCTTTAACTGCCCTTCGGGGATGTCCTCGATGGGGCACTGCACGCTGCGCAGGCTGCCCAGCTCGGTCATGACAAGGCCGAAGTGGATAGGCGATGTGCGCACGGCCTCCTCGTCGATCAGACGGTCGATCATCTCGGCCAGCGGTTCAACGTTCAGTCCGCCGCTGCGGATGATGTCGAGGAAGAACGCGCGCAGCTCCTCGGGCTTGAGCGTTGCGGGGACTTCGAGAACATCGTGAATTTCCAGGCTGCGCCACAGGTCCTCGGCCTCCTGGATCTTGCCCATCGTGAACAGGCAGCCGTTCAGCGTGCCGACGCTTGCGCCCGTGATGATGTCAGGCGTCCAGTCCAGCTCCTGCAGAGCGCGCCAGACGCCGATCTGATAGCTGCCCTTGGCCCCGCCGCCAGCCAGCACCAGCGCACGTTTTCCGGTATGTTCCATCGGGAAAAAGCCCTCCTGTTTTGTAGTTTTATTCATTATAACATTTTCTGTTTTAAGTTGCCATAGCAAACCGGGTCACAATCTGCGGAAATTGCGCAGTTTTTTCGAATTTTATAAGGTGCTTGCAATAGCAGGAGAAATGGAGTAAACTTAAAATACGCCCGTAGGGGAGGGATTCATCCCTCCCGTGGACTTAGCGACGCGGCACACGTCCCGGAGGGGTCAAGACCCCTCCCTACAGAATGACGTTTACGGGTGCTTTGTAGGGAGCGGTCTTGACCGCTCCGCAGGTACGCCGCGGCAGCCGCAGAATACCCGGGAGGGATGAATCCCTCCCCTACAAATATTGGGAGAGTGCAAATTATGCAGACCAAACCGATCCTCGTTGTCATGGCCGCCGGTATGGGCAGCCGCTACGGCGGACTCAAACAGATCGACCCCGTCGGCCCGTCCGGCGAGGCCATCCTCGACTACAGCCTGTACGATGCCCGCCGCGCCGGGTTCAAGACCGTCGTCTTTATCATCAAGCACGAGATCGAGCAGGCGTTTAAAGAGGCCGTCGGCGCCCGTGCCGTGCGCGCCGGGTTCGAGGTCCGCTACGCCTACCAGCAGCTGGAAAAGCTGCCCGAGGGCTTCACCGTGCCGGAGGGCCGCGTCAAGCCCTGGGGCACCGCCCATGCCATTCTCGTGGCCGAGGAGGCCATCGGCGACGCGCCGTTCGCGGTCATCAACGCCGACGACTACTACGGCCCGCAGGGCTTCAAGCTCATCTACGACTACCTGAGCACCCACGCCGACGGGGACCGCTACGCCTGGGCCATGGTCGGCTTCCTGCTGGGCAACACGGTCAGCGCCAACGGCAGTGTCAGCCGCGGCGTCTGCGTGACCGACGAGAGCCGCAACCTCGTCAGCGTGACCGAGCGCACCTGCATCGAGCCCTACGCCGACGGCATCCATTACAGCGAGGACGGCGGCAAGAGCTGGGCCGACCTGCCCGCCGACTGTGTTGTCTCGATGAACCTGTGGGGCTTCACCCCCGCCTACGTGCAGGAGGCCAAGGCCGGTTTTGCCGCGTTCCTGCAGGCCAGCCTGCCCGTCAACCCGATGAAGTGCGAATATTACCTGCCCACCGTCGTGACGAACGCGCTGGAGGCCGGCAAGGCGGACGTCCATGTGCTGACCAGTGCCGACAAATGGCACGGCATCACCTACCGCGAGGACAAGCCCGAGCTGGTCGAAGCCCTGAAAAAGATGAGCGAGGATGGGCTGTACCCGGTGGATAGGCTGTTCTGAAAATCGTATAAAAATGCGGCCTCCTGCGCGGAGACCGCATTTTTGTTTTGCGTAGGGGAGGGATTTATCCCTCTCGTGGAGTGGATGGCAGCCGCGCACTTCCCCGGAGCGGTCAAGACCGCTCCCTACAAAGCACCCGTGAACGGCGATCCGCGTAAAAACAGCAAAAAAATACCTTTAATATTTTACAAATGTTCGGGTTGTAATTGCCCTCTGCGTCGGGTATAATAAGGTTAGCGCTATTGCTTTGTATGCACGCCCGCTGCGGCGTTTTTCACGAAAGCTGCGTTGCAGCGCAGTATTTGCAAAAGGAGAACTACTATGATGAAGAAAACCACCTTCGGTGCCGTTCTGGCGTTCCTGTTTGCCGCTGCCGGTGCCCTGACCGCCGCCGCACTCTATCTCTACCACCGTGAAAAGGAGCTGGACGAGTACGAGCGCCTGCTGTTCAGCGACGACTACGAGGATGACGATTACGACGACGAGGATTCCACCACCTACGAGAACATCCCCTCCGCCCCCGCAGAGGAGAAGGAGTAAATGATCCTCAAGGCTTCCCCCGCGTGGGAAGCCTTTCTGCCACCACAACCCGGCTGGGCACCGACCTGACGGCGTCCGGCTTTTTGGCAATGCCATACTGCCACGGAGAAAACACAATATGCGTAAACTGCTGCTTTGGCTTGTGATGGTCGCCGTTATGATTGCCGCCATCCTGGGCGGAACGGCGGCTTTTCTTTACAGCCGCACCGGGACGGATGCCCTGCCGCAGGAGGCTGTCACCTTCGGTGAGCAGGCCCTCGAGCCCAACGGCTGGAGCTGGGTCATCCCGGTGCTGGGCGATAAGGTCAACAAGACCTACGAAAGCCCGACGAACCTGACCGTGCAGAAGCTGGGCACCTTCACCGATACCGTGCCGCAGCTCGTCCTGCCCGACTGGGTCACCGCTGCCGAGCTTCAGATCACCGCGCCCGATGGCACGGTCTGGACCGGCGCACTGGCCGACTGCAATACCTATACCTATACACAAAACGGGGACTATCAGATCATCGTGACCGCGCACCACAGCAGTGCGGACAACCCCGGCGACCCCGTGGGCTGGTACGCCTACCGCGCCGGCTACACGATGGCGATGAACCCCAAGGTCACCCTGAGCACCGAGCGCGCGCCGCAGGGCAGCATCGTGGCTGTGCAGCTGTCCGGCATTCTGGACGGCGAGCCGAGCCTGGAGACCGATCTGGGCACCGTCTGGTTCCGCAAGACCGCCAGCGGCTACATGGGCTATATTCCCGTGACCTACAACGCCGAGGGCGGCGACCATACGCTGCACCTGACCTGCGGGAGCCTGGAAAAGGACATCACCCTGACCGTCACCCGCACCATGTATGATACGGTCACCGTCCCCGCCGAGGAGGACACCGGCGGCGGGGAGGAGTTCCGCAACGCTATATGGCCGCTGTACACAACGGGCAGCTCCGCCAAGCTCTGGAATGGCCGCTTTGAGGCCCCCAGCGCGGGCGCTGTCGCCATGGAGTACGGTGTCACCCAGATGGTGGACGGCCAGCGCAGCGGCCAGGCCACCGGCTTGACTTATGCCGCCGCGGACGGCGAGACCGTCACCGCCCCGCAGGCAGGCAACGTTGTCTTTGCGGGCACGCTGACCCTGACCGGCGGCACGGTGGTCATCGACCACGGCTGCGGCGTAAAGAGCTACCTGTACGGGCTGGAGACTGTCGGCGTGGAGCGCGGGCAGAGTGTGTCCGCCGGCGACCCGCTGGGCACCGCCGGGACGGCCCACAACCTGATCTACGAGCTGCGCATCGGCAGCAAATCCACTGACCCGCAGACCGCGCTGGACGGAAACAGTGGTCTGCAATTCCGCGAGGCTGAATAAAATAGCTGCACACGGCACACCCGGCCTGCCGTGCCGCTGCCGTTTTGCCGGGCATCCATAAAGGTCCCTAAAAGAGTGAGTGTGAGTATGGAAGAAGATAAGAAATCCACTGCGGTACAGCCGGAGGAGGCCTCCAAGCCGAAGCCCCGGCGCCGCAAGGCAGCCAGCCCCCAGCCTGCCGCCGACACGCCCCCTGCGCCGACGGACAGCGCCGCGCCGCCCGCCGCAGACGGGCAGAGCACAAAAAAGCCTGCCGCGTCCCCCAAGAAGCCGCGGGCCAAAAAAACCACAAAGACAACAAAGACAACAAAAACCGCAAAGTCCAAGACGCCGAAGGCTGCTAAGGCGGCGAAAAAAGCCCCGGCTGACGAGACCCCGGAGCGCAAGGCCCCCGCACAGGAGAGCCCCGTTCCCGCCGCGCCGGAGCTTGCCGAGCCCAAATCCGAAAGCAAGCCCGAACCGCCGGAGACCCCCGCCCGGGAGGACGCTGCCGCACCCACCGTGCCCGACGTCCCGAGTACCCCGGAGCTGCCCGAGCCTGCGGAAAGGGCCGAGCCCGCCGGGACGGAGCCCGAACCGACAGCGGACGCCCCTGCCGTCACCGACACGCCCGAGCAAACCGGGGATGTCCCCGCGGAGGACGCTGCCGAGCCGTCCGGCCTTGTTTTCAGTGATGACCTTGCCAACGATAAAGCCCTTGCCGCTGAGGCCGCCCGCATGGCGAACATCTCCCGCACGGCGCAGCTTTCGATTGCGCAGATCATGGCCGGGCTGGAGGAGGACCCCGCGCCGTCTGCCGGGCCTGCCCCGGCGTCCGAGGCACCGCAGCATGACAGCGCCGACGACGAGGACGACGAGCCGCAGGATACGATCCCGCAGGCCCTCGGGCGCGGTGTGTTCGGCATGTTCAAGTGGCTGCTCCTCGTTGTGCTGTTCGTGCTCATCATCGCAGGCGGCGGCGTAGCATGGCTTTACCGCAGCGCCACGCCTGACATGCTGCCCGAAGTCAAGGTCACCTTTGACGGCCAGGAGCTTGCTCCCACGGCCTACAAGTGGCACGTGCCGGTGGTCGGCAGCTTTTTCAGGCGCACCTACGCCGAAACGCTCAATTCCTCTCCCGTTGTGCTCGAGGATGCCATATCCGACGCATCGCCGGATATTATCGTGACGCCGTCCGACTACAGCACCCAGCTGACCATCACCGACGCCGACAAGGAGACCGTGTACGAGGGCAGCGTCACCGCCTTCCGCAGCTATCTGTTTGCGGAGAACGGCACGTTTGACGCCAAGCTCGTCGTCACCGCGTCTGACAGCGCCGCCGAGGACAGCTCCAGCGTCACCGGCACCGAGACCTGGCAGTTCCGCTTCACCGTCAGCATCAAGCCGTCCGTCACGCTCTGCACACCGACGGTGCAGCAGGGCAGCGTGGCCGCCGTGCGTGTCGGCAGCACCATGAGCCGGACCGAGCCGACGCTGACGGGCCCGCTGGAAAGCACAGGCTTCGTCAGGGCCGCCAACGGCTGGATCTGCTACCTGCCCATCCCGTGGAACGCCGAGACCGGAAACACCGAGCTGACCGTGACTGCCGACGGCTATACCGAGACGCTGACGCTGTCGGTCCGCGCGGCCTCCTACTCCTATAAGGATTACAGCGCCAAGTCCCAGCTGATGTCGCCCTACATCGGCGCGGACGACGCCCCCGATGCCGTCCGCAGGCTGCTGACGACTGACGGCGGCGAGATCCAGTGGGCCACGGGCGGTTTTGTGCAGCCGTTCCTGGACAGCTTTGACACGCCGCTGCTCTACGGCATGACCGAGTACGTGGGCCGTTCCTACAGCGAGCGCAGCACGAACTACGGCTACGGCGGGCGCACCTCGACAAATGTCGTCATCAAGCCGAAGAAGTCGAAGGATTCTATGATCGTGCCCGCCAGCGGCCATGTGCTGCTAGCCGAGGACCTTGGCGGCAGCTACGGCTGCACCGTCGTCATCGACCACGGCGCGGGCCTCAGGAGCATCTTCTACGGCCTGACCGCACTGGACGTCGAGGCCGGGGACGATGTCAAGCAGGGCCAGCTGCTGGGCACCAGCGGCAGGACCGTTGTGGCCGAGCTGCGCATCGGCACCGTGCCCATCAACCCGCTCCTCGTCTGGCGCGGCCAGTGCGACGGGCTGAAATATTATTGAGTAAAAAGGCATCCATCTTTTAGGAAAAGGTGGGTGCCTTTTTTTGCGTGCCGGGGCTTCCCCCTCGGGGGAAGCTGTCGCTGAAAGCGACTGATGAGGGCAGAGCTGCCGCAATTGCCCGTGAATTGGCAATAGGGCACACTCTGCCCTCATCCGGCCCTGCGGGCCGCCTTCCCCCGATGGGGAAGGCAGAAGGCACAGGTACACGCACCCCGGCATAGTATGGCGCAAATCAAACCGAGGTGAGCGCCTATGCCGAAAACATTTTGCGTGGTCGGGCACGATGCCCGCCAGCAGGCGGCGGCGCGCGTGCTGCGCCGTGCGGGTTACGGCGTGACCGCCGCCGACAATGCCGCCGCAGCCGATTACATTTTGCTGCCCATGTCCCAGGGCCGCGTCAGTGACGAGGTCGCCCGCGCACTGCAGGGTGCGGGGCAGGGGACGCTGATTTTAGCGGGCCGCCCCGGGATGCCGGTGCGGATGGCCGCACGGGAGGCCGGGCTGCCGCTGATCGATTATTTTCTGCGGCCCGAGCTGGAATGCCTGAACGCCGTGCCCACCGCCGAGGGCTGTCTTGAGCTGCTGCTCCGCCTGCGGGAGCGCACGATCTGGGAGAGCGGCTTTCTCGTGCTGGGCTATGGCCGCGTCGGGCGCGCCGTGGCACGGCGGCTGGTGCTGCTGGGCGGGCGCGTCACCGTGGCCGCCCGCAGCCCCGAGCAGCGCGCCAATGCCCGCTGTGCCGGGTGCCGCGCCGCGCCCCTGACGGCCCTGCCCACACTGCTGCCCGACTTTGACGCCGTCATCAACACGATCCCCGCGCCGGTGCTGCCCCGGGCCCTTCTGCAGCAGCTGCCGGGCGGGGCGCTCATCATTGACCTGGCCAGTCTGCCCGGCGGCACCGACTTTGCCGCCGCCGAGGAACTGGGTCTGCACGCCGAGCACGCCCTGGCCCTGCCAGGCCGCTGCGCGCCGCAGACAGCCGGGGCGCTGATTGCACAGACCGTGCTGGCGATCCTGGAAGAACGCGATCCCGACGAAAGGAGCACCGCCCCATGACCACCCAATCCAAACGCACCGTCGCCTTTGCGCTGTGCGGCAGCTTTTGCAGCTTTGCTGCGGTGCTGCCCCAGCTGCGTGTCCTGACTGCCCGCGGGTGGGACGTCCTGCCTGTTTTGAGTGCCAGCGCTGCCGGGCTGGATACCCGCTTCGGCACCGCGTCGGCCCTGCGGCAGACCTTATATGAAGTGACCGGCCACAGACCGCTGACGACCCTGCAGGCCGTTGAGCCGCTCGGCCCGCAGCGGCTTGCCGAGGCACTCATCATCGCCCCGGCCACCGGCACCACGATGGCGCTGCTGGCCGCAGGCATCAGCTCGACCCCCGTGACGCTGGCCGCAAAAAGCCTTTTGCGCGGCGGACGGCCCATTATTATCGCACCGTCCACGAACGATGGGCTTTCGGGCAGTGCCCCGGCGCTGGGCCAGCTTTTGCAGCGGCGCAGCTACTATTTTGTGCCCTTCGGCCAGGACGACAGCTACAAAAAGCCGTGCAGCCTGAAAAGCGATTTCACGCTCCTGCCCGACACATTAGAGGCCGCGCTGCGCGGCGTGCAGATCCAGCCGCTGCTGCTGTAATAAGCGGGAGGGAGCGCGGCATATAACGGGGTAGAGATACCCCTTGCCTTCCCCCTTGGGGGGAAGGTCGCCCCGCAGGGCCGGATGAGGGGAGAGTATGCGGCGGCGGCCCGTTGACTGACAATGCCGCCCGGCCCGCGCGTGTAAGGCAGCCGGCTGTCTGCCGGAAGACTGCGGGCCGCATATATGCGGCCCTTACCGCGCATCCTCCCGCTTTCTGGCAATATCATAGGTTTAGGAGGCCCCTCTCATGCAGACGATCACCATCCACGGCAGACGCACCCTGCACGGCAGCATCCGGCCTGCCGCCGCCAAAAACAGCACCCTGCCGCTGCTGGCGGCGACGCTGCTCTGCGACGGTCCCTGCCGCCTGCGGGACGCCCCGCGTCTGGCCGACGTGGACACCAGCCTGGCACTGCTGGACGCTGTTGGAGCCCGGGTGCGGCGCTGCGGGGCGGACCTCTGCACCCGTCCCGCGGACCGTCTCTGCGGCGACATCCCGGAGCATCTGGCCGGGGCCATGCGCAGCTCGGTATTTTATCTCGCGCCGCTGCTCTGCCGCGTCGGCTATGTGCGCCTGCCGCTGCCCGGGGGCTGCCGCCTCGGCCCGCGGCCCGTGGACATCCACCTGGCCGGGCTGGCCGCCATGGGGGCCGAGGTCGAATTGGAGGGCATCGCCGTCACGCTGCGGCGCACGGGGCCGCTGCATGGGGTGGATTTTACACTGCGGCTGCCCAGCGTCGGGGCCACAATGACCCTGCTGATGGCCGCCTGCTGCGCCGCGGGGCAGACCGTGCTGCGCGGCGCTGCGCAGGAGCCGGAGATCGGCGACATGATCGCGTTTCTGTCTGCCTGCGGGGCGGATATTCAGGGCGCGGGCACGCCGGTGCTGACCGTGCAGGGCGGCAGACCGCTGGGCGGAGCCTTTCACCGCCCGCTGCCGGACCGCATCGCCGCCGCGACCTACGCCGCCGCACTGGCGTGCGCGGGCGGACAGATCGAAATTGCGGGCTGCGACCCGGCCAGCTATGACTCGTTTCTGCGCTTTCTGGCCGGGACCGGCGTGCAGGTCAGCCGGGTCGGAGACTGCGTGCGGCTGGCCCGTGACCCCGCCGTGCCGCTGCGGGGCGGGGCACACCTGCGGGCCGACGCCTGGCCCGCCTTTGCCACCGACACTGCGCCGCTGGCCGCCGCCGTGCTGCTGACGGCAGCGGGGGAGAGCGAAATTTACGACAGCCTGTTTGCCAACCGCTTTGCCTGTGCCGCAGGCTTTGCCGCCATGGGCGCGGCCTGCACGGTCAGGGGGCGGCAGCTGACGCTCCCGGGCGGGGCCGTCCTGCACGGGACGGACGTCACCGCGCCCGATCTGCGCGGCGGAGCGGCGCTTCTGGCGGCGGCACTGGCCGCGGACGGTGAGACCCGCCTGCGCGACCCCGGGCACATCCCCCGCGGGTATGAAAATTTACCCGCCGCACTGCGCGGGCTGGGGGCAGAGATTTCCTGAGACCTTCCGCGGACTGCCGCCCGCCTAACGCATCCGGGCCGGGCACGCCCGGCCCCTGCGGGGAGACCGCCCGGCACATGGCCGATTACAGCAGCTCCGCTTCTCAATTTTTTCACATTCTTACACAAAGTATGTAGCTTTGTACTAAAAATACAGTCTCTATCGCGGCCTGCGTTGTCCAAAAGGGCAGGGCAGGCCGTATTTTTTTATGAATTTCTCGCTAAGGTATTGAAATTGCGCGGAAAATTTGCTATTCTTATAAACAGTTATATGTAAAAAATCACGGATTAGTGTGCCCATGCGTGGGTGCACCCCAGGAATCCGGTTTCACAACATCACTTTTAGGGGGATACACTCATGGCATTCGTTCTCGACGAAGAAATGCAAAATGTAACCAATATCAAGGTTATCGGCGTAGGTGGCGGCGGCGGCAACGCCGTCAACCGCATGGTGGAGTCCGGTCTGTCCGGGGTCGAGTTCGTCGCGATGAACACCGACCAGCAGGCTCTGCTCAACTCCAAGGCCACCCAGAAGGTCCAGCTTGGTGCCAAGCTGACCAAGGGCCGCGGTGCCGGTGCTGACCCGGAGATCGGCCAGCGCGCCGCCGAGGAGAGCAAGGACGAGATCACCAACGCGCTGAAGGGTGCGCAGATGGTCTTTATCACCGCCGGCATGGGCGGCGGCACCGGCACGGGCGCTGCCCCTGTCGTGGCCGAGACGGCCCATGACCTGGGTATCCTGACCGTCGGCATCGTCACGAAGCCCTTCGCCTTTGAGGGCAAGCGCAAGATGGCGCAGGCCGAGCAGGGCATCGCTTCCCTGATGATGCACGTCGACTCCCTGATCGTCATTCCCAACGAGCGCCTGAAGCTCATCAGCCAGGAGAAGATCACCCTGATGAACGCCTTCGAGGCCGCTGACAACGTGCTGCGCCAGGGCGTTGAGAGCATCTCCAGCCTGATCAACATTCCTGCTTTCATCAACCTGGACTTCGCAGACGTCCGCTCCATCATGAAGGACGCCGGCTTTGCCCACATGGGCGTCGGCGTTGCCAAGGGCGCCGGCAAGGCCGAGAACGCCGCCAAGGCTGCCATCTCCAGCCCGCTGCTGGAGACCAGCATTGCCGGTGCACGCGGCGTCATCATCAACATCACCTCCAGCCCCGACATCGGCCTGGAGGATGTCGAGACCGCTGCCAGCATGATCACCCAGAGCGCGCATCCCGATGCCAACATCATCTGGGGTACTGCGTTCGACGAGCGCCTGAGCGACGAGATGAGCATTACCGTCGTTGCCACAGGCTTCGAGAGCACGCCCGAGGTCGACGAGCCCATTCAGGCCCATGTTGACGCCAAGCGTGCCGCACAGGCCTCTGCCCAGCCCGCCGCACAGCCTGCCGCTGCTCCGGTCCAGCCCGTGCAGCCTGTCCAGCCGCAGGTCAACCCCGTCATGCCCAACCCGATCTTCACCCAGTCCTTCAGCACCGGCATGGACACGCCTGTGGCCGCACAGCCCGCAGCCCCTGCCGAGGAAGAGGATGACGGCGATTACTTTGACGACCTGCTCAGCATCCTGAACAAGCGTTCTTAATGATTTTTTTGCGAGAGGATGTAAAAAGCCATGCCGTCTGAACCGATGAACATTCAGGAACAGGGTTTTCGTTCCAGCTTGTTCGGCTTTGATAAAAATGACGTGCTGGCTTACATGAACGCACTGGCCAACGAGGCCCAGCAGCACGAGCTGGAGTACAACCGCCAGCTGCAGCAGCTGCAGTCCAAGCTGGACGAGCTGCGCAGCGAGCGGGGCACCGCCGACAGCCGCATGGAGGCCCTGAAGGCCGAACTGGCTGCCGCGACCCAGCGTGCAGACACGGCCGAGGCCAAGCGCCGCGAGGCGGACGAGCAGCTGGAGACTATCAAGAAAAAGACGGCCTCCTTCCAGTCCACCCAGCGGGAATCCCAGAAAAACGCCAACATCTGGCAGCTGAAATGCCACGATCTGCAGCAGCAGGTGGACGAGCTGCAAAAGCAGCTGACCGCCGCGCGTGCGCTGAACACTGCCGCCGCCCCGGCTGCCCCCACATCCGATCTGGTGCGGGAGGCCAAGCTCGAGGCCGGCAAGATCCTGGCCGATGCCCGCCTGTACGCCGAGAGCGCAGAGCGGGAGCTCAAGCAGCAGGCCGAGACCCAGAAGAACCGCATGGCGGAGAATGCCCGCAGCATTGCGTCGGGCGTCATGCTGGTGCGGGAGCGTCTGGCCCGCGTGGACGAGCGCCTGAGCGCCGCCACGCTGGATTTAGACGGCCTGACGCAGGCCATCTATCAGGCGCTTGACCAGACCGAGGCCGAGCTGAAGGATCTGGGCACCGATATGCGCAGCTTTGCGCAGGGCACACCGGAAACGGATATTCCCGCACCGGTGCCGCCGCGCCCCGCTGCCGCCGCCACGCCTGCCGCCCCGTCTCCCGAAAAGCCCGCCGAGCGTCTGCGCGTCAAGGCCAAGGCACAGCCCGTGCACCACACGGCCCCTGCCGCCCCGGTCCACCGTCTGCGCAACACCCGCCGCCCGATCTCCCAGCTTTTGCAGGATCAGATCGACAAATTGGGCCGGGAGGAGCAATAAGTTTGTACATAGCCACTCGGTTTTGCGCCGGGTGGTTTTTGTTTAGAGCGGCTCCCCCTGGGGGAAAGGCTCGGTTTGTTCACAAACCCTTCTTAATTTGTTGAATTTTCCTTCACGACTTTAACACAAATGGCGGGTATACTATAAGTGTTCTCAGGAAGGGAGCAGGGACCCGGGCCTGAGAACAGAACCCCAAGTTTTTCATCCATACTCCTCTTTTCTTTTGATGCCGAAGCGGTGCAGGACTTTCCTGCACCGCTTCGGTGTTTTTTAGGACAGATTTCTGCATTTGACAACGTGTTTTCCTGCACCGTACTCTTGCCGAATCGTGCAGAACCCTGTATAATATAATCTGATATTGTATCGCCGCGGGGCAGACCCGGCGCACATATCCCGCAATTTCACTCCATCCGCAGGAGGCAAAATCCTATGAGAGTTGGTCTGGACATTGGTTCCACCACCATTAAATGTGTTGTGCTGAACGACGCCGGGCAGATCGTCTATTCGACCTACGAGCGCCATTTCAGCCATATTTTAGAGAAGGGCAGGGCGCTGCTTGAGAAGGTTGCCGCCGAATATCTGCCCGATGGCCGCGCCTACTTAGCCATCTCCGGCTCCGCCGGTATGGGCCTGGCTGACAGCTGCAAGGTTCCCTTCGTGCAGGAGGTCTTTGCCACCCGTGTGGCCGCCAACCGGCTGGCCCCCGGCACCGACTGCATCATCGAGCTGGGCGGCGAGGACGCCAAAATCCTTTTCCTGACAAACGGCACCGAGGTCCGCATGAACGGCAGCTGCGCCGGCGGCACGGGCGCGTTCATTGACCAGATGGCGACCCTGCTGAAGATGGGCGCCGACGAGATGGACAAGGCCGCGCAGGCCGCGACCCGCACCTACACCATCGCCAGCCGCTGCGGCGTTTTTGCCAAAAGCGACATCCAGCCCCTCATCAACCAGGGTGCACAGGCGGGCGACATCGCGGCGTCGATCTATCAGGCCGTTGTCAACCAGACCATCGCAGGTCTGGCACAGGGCCGCCCTATCAAGGGCAATATCCTGTATCTCGGCGGCCCGCTGACCTTCTCCGGGACGCTGCGCCGGAGCTTTGACAAGACTCTGGGTGTCACCGGCACCCTGCCGGAGAACAGCCTGCTCTTCGTTGCGATGGGCGCGGCGTTCTATGCCGACGAGGAATCCGACCTGCGCGAGGTTGCCAAGCGTCTCGACGACTACAGCGCCACAGCGACCTACGTCAGCCTGCCGCCGCTGTTCGCAAACAAACAGGAGTACGAGGACTTCCACGCCCGCCACTTAAAGGCCACCGTGCCCTGCCTGCCCTTTGGCGCAAACTGCGGGCCGGTACATATCGGCATCGACTCCGGCTCCACCACCATCAAGCTCGTCGTCATCGACAACGACGCGAACATTCTGTTCGAGCGCTACCGTCCGAACCTCGGCAACCCGATCCCGCTCGTCAGGGAGACACTGCTCGGTCTCTACAGAGATCACCCGGGCCTGCAGATCGCCAGCGTGACCACCACCGGCTACGGCGAGGAGCTCGTCAAAAATGCGTTCCACTGTGACCGCGGTCTTGTCGAGACTGTCGCGCACTTTACCGCCGCCAAGCACTTTTTGCCCGACGTGGATTTCATCATCGACATCGGCGGTCAGGACATGAAGTGCTTCAAAATTGAGGACGGTGCGATCAGCAACATCTTCCTGAACGAAGCCTGCTCCTCCGGCTGCGGCAGCTTTTTGCAGACGTTCGCCCAGGCGCTGGGCTACGACGTCAAGGAGTTTGCCGCGCTGGGCCTGTTTGCCGACAAGCCCGTTGACCTTGGCAGCCGCTGCACCGTGTTCATGAACTCGTCTGTCAAGCAGGCGCAGAAGGACGGTGCCTCGATTGAAAATATCAGCGCCGGTCTGTCCATCTCCGTCGTCAAGAACGCGCTGTACAAGGTCATCCGCGCGTCCAGCCCCGAGGAACTGGGCCGCAACATCGTGGTACAGGGCGGCACCTTCTACAATGAGGCTGTGCTCCGCGCCTTTGAGAAGGAGATGGGCGTCAACGTCATCCGTCCCGACATTGCGGGCCTGATGGGCGCTTACGGCGCGGCCCTGTACGGCAAGGCCAAGGCAGGCGCGCACGCCCGCAGCGCCGTGCTGACCCAGCTGGAGCTGGAGCATTTCAGCCAGAAGGTCAACACCGTGCAGTGTCAGGGGTGCGGCAACCACTGCCAGCTGACCGTCAACGTTTTTGCCGATGGCAAGCGCTTTATCTCCGGCAACCGGTGCGACAAGCCCGTGACCGGCAAGGCCAACAACGAGGACCTGGACCTCTACGCCTACAAGCTCAAGCTGCTGGACGGCTACCGCAAGGCAGCAGCCCCCGCGAACAGCCGCGGCAAGATCGGCATCCCGCTCTGCTTGAATATGTACGAGCTTTTGCCGTTCTGGCACACGCTGTTCAGCCGCCTCGGCTTTGAGGTCGTCGTCAGCCCCTTCTCCAACCGCAAGCTGTACCAGAGCGGTCAGGCGACGATCCCCAGCGACACGGCCTGCTTCCCGGCCAAGCTGAGCCACGGCCACATTCACTGGCTGTGTGAGCAGGGCGTGGACGCGATCTTCTACCCCTGCATGAGCTACAACTTGGACGAGCACCTGGGCGACAACCATTATAACTGCCCCGTCGTGGCCTACTATCCCGAGGTGCTCGAGGGCAACTGCCCCGAGCTGAAGGCGACGAAGTTCATCTACGATTACTTCAACCTCGAGCGCCGCAAGGATTTCTACAAAAAATTCCAGCAGACGCTGGACCATTATTTCCCGTGGCTGGACCGGAAGGCCGTGCACGAAGCCATTGATGCGGCCTACGACGAGTACGCCCGCCACATGCGGCAGCTGCGCGACAAGGGCACCGAGATCATTGCGCAGGCCCGCAGGGAAGGCCGCCGCATCATTGTGCTGGCGGGCCGCCCCTACCACGTTGACCCTGAGGTCAACCACGGTATTGACCAGCTCATCATCCGGCAGGGCGCTGCCGTCATCAGCGAGGACTCCGTCAGCTGGCACGAGCAGAAGTTCCAGACCTCCGTCCTGAACCAGTGGACCTACCACAGCCGCCTGTACGCCGCCGCGAAATACTGCACCGAGAACCCCGACATGGACCTTGTGCAGCTCGTCTCCTTCGGCTGCGGCCTGGACGCCGTCACCACCGACGAGACCCGCGAGATTCTGCAGGCGGGCAGCAAGCTGTACACCCAGCTGAAGATCGACGAGATCACAAATCTGGGCGCGGTGAACATAAGACTGCGCAGTTTGTTTGCGGCGCTGGAAGAACGCAAAGAGGATAAAAAGTAAGAGGCAATTCCATGGAATACATGACCCCCAACTTTACCAAGGACATGGTAAAGACCCATAAAATTCTCATTCCGAACATGGCCGTGACTCAGTTTCGGCTCATGCAGGCGGCACTGGCCAGCGAGGGCTACCAGACCGAGGTGCTCGGCAACTGCGGCAGCGAGGTCGCGCAGCTGGGCCTGAAATACGTCCACAACGACACCTGCTACCCGGCGCTGCTCGTCATCGGGCAGTTTCTCGACGCGCTGAACAGCGGCAAATACGATTTGGACCACACTGCGCTGCTCATCACCCAGACCGGCGGCGGCTGCCGTGCGTCCAACTACATCAAGCTGCTGCGCAAGGCGCTCGTCAAGGCGGGCTACGGCAATATTCCCGTAGCATCGCTGAACTTCTCCGGTCTGGAAAAGGGCAGCGGTCTGCCGCTGACCGTGCCGCTGCTGCGCAAGGTCATTGCGTCGATCTTTTACGGCGATATGCTGGTCGCCCTGCGCAGCCAGACCCACGCCTACGAGAACCACAGGGGCGACGCCGACGCCATGACCGAGAAGTGGATCTCTACGATACAGGGCTGGATCCGCGACGACAAGAACTACTCCGCCCATGACATGAAGCGCCGGTTCTACGACATTGCCGCGGACTATGCGACCATTCCCATCACCCGCGTGCCGAAGGTCAAGGTCGGCGTCGTCGGCGAGATTTATGTCAAATACTCGCCGCTGGGCAACAATGATCTGGAAAAATTTCTGGAAAGCCAGGACTGCGAGGTCAACCTGCCCGGCCTGATGGGCTTTGTGGAGTACTGCGTGGCCAACTACAAGCTGGACATCGACCTTTACGGCGGCAACAAGCTGGTGGCGGGCGGCGCGGACGCGTTCTTGCGCTGGCTGGACGGCATCGGCTGCGCCAGCTATGACGCCATGCGCAAGTACGGCTTCTACGCGCCCGGCTCGTTCCGCGAGCTGATGAAAAAGCCCGAGGGCATCATCTCTCTGGGTGCCAAGATGGGCGAGGGCTGGCTGCTGACCGCCGAGATGATCGAGCTGGTCGAGGGCGGCTACGGCAACATTGTCTGCGCCCAGCCGTTCGGCTGTCTGCCGAACCACATTGTGGGCAAGGGCATGATCAATAAGATCCGCGCCCTGCACCCGGACGCGAACATCACCCCCGTGGACTACGACCCCAGCGCGACCCGCGTCAACCAGGAAAACCGCATCAAACTGATGCTGGCCGTAGCCCGCGAGAAGCTGGACCAGCCCGGCGAGGTACAGCCTGTCACCGCGGAACAGCTGGCAGGCGGCGCACCGCAGGTGGAGACGGTGGTACGATAAATTTATAAAAAAGCCGCTGGCATAATTGTCAGCGGCCTTTTTATATAGGCTTCAAGCCTTCCCCCCTTGGGGGAAGGTGGCCCCGCAGAGCCGGATGAGGGGTACGTTCACGGAAATAACCCGTTTACAGGCAATCTCCGCAAGGTTGCCCCTCATCAGTCAGCGGTCGGGGCCGCTGACAGCTTCCCTCACATCTCCTCCACCTGTTTCAGCTCTACCTCCCGCTTATCGATCACCAGCAGTCCTTCCTTCTGCATCTGGCTCAGCGCATTGCTCAAGGCGCTGCGGTCCACACCAAGGTGGTCGGCCAGCTGTTGGCGGTCAAAGGGGAGCGTAAACCGCAGGCTGCCGTTTTGCCGCGCCAGCACCGAGAAGTACGCCGTGATCCGCCCGCGGATCGTCTTGGGGGCGGTGTACAGGCTGCGCTGCGCCAGCCCCAGATTTTTACGCGCTGCAATGCGCAAAAGATTTTGCGTCAGCTTCCAGCGCCACGGCTCGCAGCCGCACTGCAAAAGCTGCCCGGTCTCCAAAAACAGTGCCTCGCCGTTTTCTGCGGCCACAACGCTGACCCGCAGCGGCTCGTCCGGCAGGCAGGCGTAGGTCTCGGCAAACAGGTCACCCGGCCCGGCCTGGCCCAGCAGCGTCTTGCTGCCCCAGACGTCCAGGTGCTCCATGTGCACCCGCCCGGCCAGCACCACGCCCAGCGCCGGGGCTCTCTGCCCGGCCTCCAGCAGGATTTCCCCCTTGGCAAATGCCCTGCGGCGCATCCACAGCGCAGCTACGGCTGCCTCGGCCTCGTCGGCGGTCAGTCCGCGGAACAGTGGTACATCCGACAATTCCATAATTATGCACCTCACATGTTGTTGCTACAACAGAACTCTTGCTGCCATTGTAGTAAAATGACAGCACAAAGTCAAGGAGGCTGACTATGAAACGACAAATCATTCACATCGACCAAGAGAAATGCAACGGCTGCGGGGCCTGCGCCGCCGCCTGCCACGAGGGCGCGATTGCCATGATCGGCGGCAAGGCCACGCTGATGCGCGACGACTACTGCGACGGCATGGGCGACTGCCTGCCGCACTGCCCCACGGGGGCCATCACGTTTGAGCAGCGCGAGGCCGCGCCCTACAATGAGGCCGCCGTGCAGGCCGCCAGGCAGCACAAGGCCGCCCACACGCCCGGCTGCCCCGGCAGTGCGCCCAAGGCGATGCACGTCTGCCCGGGCAGCATGGCCAAGGCCCTGCACCCCGCCGAGGCAGGGGAGAGCGCCCCGACGACGGCCCCCAGCCAGCTGCGCCAATGGCCCGTGCAGATCAAGCTGGTGCCTGTGAACGCACCCTACTTTGACGGTGCGCGGCTGCTGATCGCTGCCGACTGCACGGCCTACGCCTACGCCGCGTTCCACGAGCGGTTCATCCGCGGGCACATCACGCTGGTGGGCTGCCCCAAGCTGGACGACGTTGATTACAGTGAGAAGCTGACCGCCATCATCCGCAGCAACGACATTCAAGAGGTCACCGTTGTGCGCATGGAGGTGCCCTGCTGCGGCGGGCTGGAAAATGCTGCCAAGCGCGCCTTGCAGGCGTCCGGCAAGTTCATTCCGTGGCAGGTCGTAACGATCTCCACCGACGGGCGGATTCTGGACTGATTTTTTTGCAAAAAGGGCTTGCATTCCGCAAAGCAGTATGCTATAATAACATACGTCGCTGAAATGCAGCGACGTATATGCGCGGTTAGCTCAGCTGGTAGAGCATCTGCTTGACGTGCAGGAGGTCACAGGTTCGAGTCCTGTACCGCGCACCAGAGAAAGCCCCTTGCCGATACGTTCGGCAAGGGGCTTTTCTTTTGTTTCCGCGGATGCAAGCATCCGCTTCTGCATGTAGGGGTCGATGCTCGTCATCGACCCGGAAGCTGAACGACTGCCGCAGGGCCGGGCGTGCTGCGCCCCGCCCCTACAATGCACTCCTACAATGCACTTTTTGTGTCCCCATTGACGAACCTGCGCTTGTACGATATACTTATATTTTACGGCATTTTGTCGTACTTTGTGCAAAGCAGAAATAGGAAAAGGAGGGAGGATCGCCGTGATTTTCGGCAAAGCGATCAACCGATACTATCTCAAGCACGCGCCGGTGCTGCTGCTGGGCATTCTGTCGCTGCTGACGGTGGACTACATTCAGCTGCTCATCCCGGAGCTGTACCGGCTGGTCATCAACGGCGTAAATCTGGGGCAGGTGGTCGTGGACGGCCAGACGCTGCCCTTTACCAGGGAGGTGCTGTTTCAGCACATCTGCCTGCCAATGATCTGGATCGTCGTGCTCATGGTCATCGGGCGGTTCCTGTGGCGCGTCTGTTTCTTCGGGTCAGCGGTCAGCGTGGCCGCCGATTTGCGGGAGCGGATGTTTGACCACAGCCGCCGCCTGTCCCAGCAGTACTATCAGGTCAACAAGGTCGGCAACCTGATGAGCCTCTACACCAACGACCTCGACACCATTCAGGAGTGCTTCGGCGACGGCATTTTGATGTTCTTTGACGCCGCCGTGTTGGGCATTATGGCGCTGGTCAAGATGTGGCGGATGGACTGTAAATTAACACTTCTGGCGCTGATCCCGGCGGCGGTCATGTTCGTCCTCGGCACCGTCATGAGCCAAGTCATGACCAGACGGTGGGAGGAGCGCCAGCAGGCGTTCTCCGACCTGTCCGACTTTGCGCAGGAGAACTTTTCCGGCATTGCGGTCATCAAGGCGTTTGTGAAGGAGCTCAAGGAGCTGATTGCCTTCCGCCGGCTCAACAAGGAGAACGAGGAGGTCAACGTCGCCTACACCAAGATTGCAACACTGCTCGAGGTGCTGGTCACGCTGTTCGTCGAGTCGGTCATCTGCGTGATTTTGGGCTACGGCGGCTGGCTCGTCTGGCGCGGGCAGTTCAACGCAGGTCAGCTTGTGGAGTACATCGGCTACTTTGAGGCCATCGTCTGGCCCATCATGGCCATCTCGATGCTGATCGAAAAGACCTCCCGCGGCAAGGCATCGCTGAACCGCATTACCGAGCTTCTGGATGCGCCCATCGACGTGGCGGACCGCGACGGCGTCGCCGACCTGCGCGATCCGCACGGCGGCATTGAGTTCCGCCATCTGACGTTCCGCTACCCAGACGGCGAGTACGACGTGCTGAAGGACGTATCGTTCACCATCAAGCCCGGCGAGAGCGTCGGCATCGTCGGCAAGACCGGCGCAGGCAAGACAGCGCTGGTGGACCTTTTGCTGCGCACCTACAATGTGCCCGACGGCACGCTGTTTGTGGACGGGCAGGACGTGAACGCCGTGTCCATCCATTCGGTGCGCGACGCCTGCGCCTACGTGCCGCAGGACAACTTCCTGTTCTCGGACACGATTGCCCACAACATCGGCTTCGGCGTGGACGACGCCAGCCAGGCCGACATTGACCGCGCCGCCGCGCTGGCCGATGTGCGGGACAACATCGTGGACTTCAAGGACGGCTACGAGACCGTACTCGGTGAGCGCGGCGTGACCGTCTCCGGCGGACAGAAGCAGCGCATCTCGATTGCGCGTGCCCTGCTGAAAAACGCGCCGATCCTGATTCTGGACGACTCTGTCTCGGCTGTCGATACCCGCACCGAGAAAATCATCCTTGACAACCTCAAGACCAGCCGCGCGGGCAAAACGACGCTGCTGATCGCCCACCGCATTTCGACGGTGGAGCAGCTGGACAAGATCGTCTTTATCGAGGACGGCAGGGTAGAGGCCGTCGGCCCGCACGATGAATTGTATCGCAGCTGCGCCGAATACCGCCGCATGGTCGATCTGCAGAAGCTCGAGGACGAGGAAGGAGGCGGCAGCCATGGCTAACGTAAATCCGCTGTTGCTGGTAGGCGCAGTCATCGGTGTCGTCACGGCGCTGCTGGTGCTGGCCTGCGCCCTCGTCAAGGACAAAAAGGAGACGATGGGCTTTGAGCGCACGATGAACGACGGCGAGATTCTGCGCCGCCTGGCCGGGTACGCCAAGCCGTACCTGGCGAAATTCGTCGTTGTGCTGTTTTTAATGCTGTTCTCGATTGCCTATGACATCATCTCGCCGCTGATCGTCGGCGCACTGGAGGAGCTGGTCTCAGGCGAGTTCGAGCTGCCGCGGCTGTTCGCGGGCGTCGCCGTCTATGCGGGCGTGCTCGTTTTCTCGATGGCCAGCACCTACTTCCAGGCCGTCATTCTGCAGCGCGTCGGCCAGCGCATCATCTCTGACCTGCGCGAGGACCTGTTCACCCACATTGAGTCGCTGTCCCACGAGCAGCTGAACGAGATTCCCGTCGGCAAGCTCGTCACCCGCGTGACGAACGATACGAACGCTATCTCGATGATGTTCACGAACCTGCTGGTCACGCTGACCAAGAACATCTTTGTCATCCTCGGCATCCTGGTCGCCATGCTGGCGCTCAACTATGAGCTGACGCTGATGGTGCTCTGCTTTGTGCCGTTCATCGTGATTTTTACGGTCATCTTCCGCAAGTTCTCCCGCCGGGCCTACCGCAAGGTCAAGGACGCGACCACCGACATCAACACCTACCTGTCGGAGAATCTGTCCGGCATCAAGGTCACGCAGATCTTTGGCCGCGAGGACGAGAAGATGGCGGAGTTCCGCGAGAAAAGCCAGCGCCTCGCCCGCGCGAACCGGGAGCAGATCTTTGTGTTCGGCGTGTTTCGTCCTCTGGTCTACATGCTGTATATCTGCTCGATCCTGTGCCTTTTTTATCTCGGCGGCAGGGGGCATCTGAACGGCGTGACGTTTCTGGGCCAGACCATCACGGGCGGCACCATCGTCACGTTCTACATGTACATTTCCAAATTCTTCACGCCCATCCAGAATCTGGCCGAGCAGTTCAATTGGCTGCAGTCGGCGCTGGCCTCGTCGGAGAAGGTGTTCTCCATCATGGACATTGCGCCCAAAATGGTGGACGCCCCCGACGCCGTCGAGTTGGACGAGGTAAAGGGCGAAATCGAGTTCCGCGACGTCTGGTTCAGTTATCTTCCAGGCGAGTGGGTGCTGCAGGGCGTGTCCTTCCACATTGACCCGCACCAGACCGTGGCGTTTGTCGGCTCGACGGGCTCGGGCAAGAGCACGATTCTCTCGCTGATCTGCCGCAACTACGAGTTCCAGAAGGGCGAGATCCTGATTGACGGCATCGACATCCGCAAAATCAAAATTTCGTCGCTGCGCCGTCACTTCGGGCAGATGCTGCAGGACGTGTTCCTTTTCTCGGGCACGATCCGCAGCAACATCGTCCTGCGCGAGGAGGGCATCTCCGACGAGGAGATCCTACAGGTCTGCCGCTATGTCAACGCCGACAAGTTCATTGACAAGCTGGACCACGGTCTGGACGAGGAGGTCCGCGAGCGCGGGAACAACTTCTCCGCCGGGCAGCGCCAGCTGTTGAGCTTTGCGCGGACGATCATCCACAAGCCAAGCGTTATGATTCTGGACGAAGCCACGGCGAATATTGACACCGAGACCGAGCTTTTGATTCAGGATTCGCTGGAAAAGATGCGTTCCGTCGGCACGATGCTGATCGTCGCGCACCGGCTGTCCACCATCCAGCACGCGGACAGCATTATTGTGCTGTCCCACGGCAAGATCCTCGAGCAGGGAAACCATCAGGAGCTTCTGGCGAAGCACGGCAGATATTACCAGCTGTACACGCTGCAATATCATAAGGAGCAGCTGGAGGGGTAAGAGCATATAGGGCGGCATGCCCTCATGCCGCCGCTGTCTGCGTGGCTTCCTCATCCAAGGGTTGCTGCGGAAGGCCGCGGCGGGGCGTCGGGGACGCCGCCCCCTGCAACGCGGCCACCCCCACTTGCATTTTTCCCGGTACCCATGTATAATAGCTACCGCGCAGCTTTCCCTGCGCGGTAGTTTTATTTGAACATAGAGAGGGAATTTCCACATGAAAAAGCTTTCTGCACTGATTTTGTCCCTGGCGCTGTCCGCCGCACTGCTGGCGGGCTGCGGCGCGTCCGCGTCCTCTGCCGCCTCCTCCGAGGCTGTCTCCTCCGAGGTCGTATCCGAGGCGGTTTCCGAGGAGGCCGTCTCCACTGCTGAGGCTGCCGACTCTGCCGAGGCCATTCAGTTCACCTTCACGGTAACCGGCGCGGACGGTGAGAGCACCGTGCTGACCCTGGACGCCGCCGACGGTGAAAAGCTGAGCACCGCTCTGGCGGACGCCGGTGTCATCAGCGCCGAGGAGGCCGAGGCCGGCTTTGTAACTGTCGTCAACGGCGAGGCCGCCGACTACAACAAGGACGGCTCCTGGTGGTGCCTGACCGACGCTGCGGGCGAGATGACCTCCGTCGGCGTGGCCGACATTGAGCTGCACGACGGCGACAGCTATGCCTTCACCTACACGAAGTAACCACCGCCGCATTGTCGGTCTGGTGCTTTCCGGGCTGATGGGTGCGCTGCTCGTCGTCAGCAAGCAGGCCATGAGCGGTCTGCCCAACATCGAGCCGGTCACGCTGCTCATCATCCTGTTTGCACTCGAACTTCCGCGGGAGACGCCCGCTGCCATCACGGTGTTCATCCTTTTGCAGGGTGTGCTCTACGGCTTTGGGCTGTGGTGGGCCATGTACCTGTACATCTGGTATTTACTGGCACTGCTGGCGTGGTTGTTCCGCCGCATGGATCACGCGCTGTTCTGGGCCGTGTTCAGCGGGCTGTACGGACTGTGCTTCGGCGGGTTATGCGCCGCGGTATATCTCTTTGCCAAGACGCCCGCCTTTGCGTTGAGCTGGTGGCTGAGTGGCTTGAGCTACGACGCCCTGCACGGCGTCGGCAACTTTGCCATTATGCTGGTGCTGTACAGGCCGCTGCGCAAGGCGCTAAAGGCGGCAAAACGGCAGATTGGGTACTGATCTATCAAAGTCTCCCCCCGAGGGGGAAGGTGGCCCCGCAGGGCCGGATGAGGGACCGGTTTGCCATTGCAGACCCTTGACAGGCAACTACCGCAGGCCTTGCCCTCATCAGTCAGCGGGCGGGGCCGCTGACAGCTTCCCCCGAGGGGGAAGCCGCTCGTTCCCAAAAGTCTCTCTTTCACACGAAAGGGAGGCTTTTTTATTTACAACCTATGGACGTAACTGCAATTTTATGGTATACTATATCGGTTAAAGTGGGGAGGTATAGGACTATGCGCGTTTTGGGCATCGACCCGGGGTATGCCATTGTGGGCTGGGGCGTTGTGGAGTACATCAGCAACCGCTTTGCACCCATCGGCTACGGGGCGGTCATCACCGAGAAGGACACGCCCTTTGAACAGCGCCTCGTTGAAATTTATGAGAGCGTATTCGACATCTGCAAGCGCTACCAGCCCGAGGCCCTCTCCATCGAAAAGCTGTACTACCAGCACAACCAGACCACCGTCATCGGCGTGGCCGAGGCCCGCGGCGTCATTCTGCTGGCCGCGGCGCAGTGCGGCGTGCCGATCTACGAATACACACCCATGCAGGTCAAGCAGGCCATCACCGGCTACGGCAAGGCCGTGAAGAAGCAGATTCAGGAGATGACCCGCATAATGCTGCACCTCGAGTCCGTCCCCAAGCCCGACGATACCGCCGACGCCCTCGGCATGGCGATTGCCCACTGCCATTGCAGCCGCAGCCGGTTGATGGGGACACCGGTGAGATAATCTCTTGCCTTCCCCCAAGTGGGGGAAGGTGGCCCCGCAGGGCCGGATGAGGGATGAGGTTTCCGCAATCACCCATTTGCGTGCGGTACCCGACAAGCTGCCCCTCGGGCGCCTTCCCCCCCAAGGGGGAAGGCTTTCCATCATACAAAAGAAGGACACACCATGATCTACTGCCTTACCGGAAAAATCATCAAGAAAACGCTGGATTCCGTCGTCATCAGCTGCGGCGGGGTCGGCTATTTTGTCCAGATCCCCGCCACCACCGGCGAGGCCCTGCCTCCCGCCGGGCAGGAGGGGACCGTTTATACGATTATGAACGTCACCGAGAACGACGTCTCGCTCTACGGCTTTGCTGCCGAGGAGCAGCGCGACTGCTTTAAGATGCTGACCGGCGTCACCGGCGTCGGCCCCAAGGCCGCGCTGTCCATCCTGTCCATCATGACGCCGGAAAAAATCGCGCTGGCCGCGTCCAGCGGCGACCACAAAGCGTTCACCAAGGCCGCGGGCGTCGGGCCGAAGCTGGCCCAGCGCATCACGCTGGAATTGAAGGACAAGGTCGGCAAGGGGCTGGCCGCGGGCACGGGCTTCTCCGGCAATGTCGCCGCCCCGGCCCCCAGTTCTGCGCCCGCGCAGGCCGCCGCCGCGCTCGTCAGCCTGGGCTATGCGCCGTCGGACGCTGCCGCCGCCGTGGCCCGCGTCGACGAGACCCTCTCCGTGCAGGAGATCATCACCATCGCGCTGCGCAGTCTGTCGCGCGTGTAACAGAAGGGGAGTGCCGAATTGAACCAGGAATACACCGTGGACCCCAGCCGTCTCGTCAGCCCCGATATGACCCCCGCCGACACGGAGGAAGTCAGCCTGCGCCCGAAAACCCTGGACGATTACGTCGGTCAGGAGAAGGCCAAGGGCAACTTGAAGGTCTATCTGCGGGCGGCGCAGCAGCGCGGCGAGCCGATGGACCACATCCTGCTCTACGGCCCGCCGGGCCTGGGCAAAACCACGCTGGCCGGCATCGTGGCGCAGGAGATGGGCGTACAAATTCGCATCACGTCCGGCCCCGCCATCGAGAAGCCCGGCGACCTGGCCGCCCTGCTGACGAACCTGCAGGAGGGCGACATCCTCTTTATCGACGAGATCCACCGCCTGTCGCGTCAGGTCGAAGAAGTCCTGTACCCGGCTCTCGAGGATTTCGCGCTGGACATCATGATCGGCAAGGGGCCGAGTGCCCAGAGCATCCGCATCAATCTGCCGCGGTTCACGCTGGTGGGCGCCACGACCCGCGCGGGCCAGCTGACCGGGCCGCTGCGTGACCGCTTCGGCATTCTGCTCAAATTAGAGCCCTACAGCCCCCGGGAGCTGGGCCGCATCATCCTGCGCAGTGCGGGCATTCTGGGCGTGCCCATCACCGAGGAGGGCGCGCTGGAGCTGGCCCGCTGTGCCCGCGGCACGCCGCGTATCGCCAACCGTATGCTCAAGCGCGTGCGCGACTTTGCCACCGTGCAGGGAGACGGCACAATTGACGAGGAGACCGCCATTGCCGCCCGCAAGTGGATGGACATTGACGAGCTGGGTCTGGACGAGCTGGACCGCAGTGTCCTGCGCGCCATCATTGAGATGTACGGCGGCGGCCCCGTCGGTCTGGAAACGCTGGCCGCAGCCCTGGGCGAGGAGAGCGTCACCCTAGAGGACATCTGCGAGCCGTACCTGATGCAGATGGGCATGCTGACCCGCACGCCCCGTGGCCGCTGCGTGACCCGCCTGGCCTATGAACACCTGCACATGGCCGTGCCGAAGCGCTTTGACGACGAGGATTCCGGCCAGACGAGTATGTTTTGAGCTGCCAAAAGCCTCCCTTGTCAAAGACAGACTCCCCCGCTCCGGGGGAGGTGACGCGGAGCGTCAGAGGGGGGGAGCTGGTGCCGAGCTTGCGAGGCGGAGGGATTCCTGCCCGGCTGCGGGTGTGACGGCGTGCAAGGCAAGGCCCGTCAGAATCCCTCCAGCCGCCTTCGGCGTCCACCTCCCTTTGACAAGGGAGGCTTTCACTCACGATATAAAAAGGAGACTTATCTATGCGCCCTGCTGATTCTTGGCGGGATTATGAGCTGCTGGACGCTACCAACCACAACCGGTTGGAGCGCTGGGGCCAGACCCTGCTGATCCGTCCCGACCCGCAGGTCATCTGGAAAAATGACGAGACCAGCCCGCTGTGGGCCAAGGCCGCCGCTGTCTATTACCGCTCTGCCAAGGGCGGCGGGCAGTGGAATTACCACAAAAAGCTGCCGCAGAAATGGCAGATCCACTGGAACGATTTGACGCTGATCGTCAGCCCCACGGGCTTCAAGCACACCGGCGTTTTCCCGGAGCAGGCCGTGAACTGGGCATGGTACCAGGAAAAGATACGGCAGGCTGGCCGTCCCATCCGCGTGCTGAACCTGTTCGGCTACACGGGCGGCGCAACGCTGGCATGCCTGGCCGCGGGCGCGTCCGTCACCCATGTGGACGCCAGCAAGGGCATGGTCGCCTGGGCGCGGGAGAACGCTGCCGCCAGCGAGCTGGCAGACCGCCCCTGCCGCTGGATCGTGGACGACTGCGCCAAGTTTGTGCAGCGTGAGATCCGCCGCGGCAGCCGCTATGACGCTGTCATCATGGACCCGCCGAGCTATGGCCGCGGCCCGGGCGGCGAGATCTGGAAGCTCGAGGACAACGTCTACGACCTCATCACGCTGACTGAGCAGGTGCTGAGCGACGACCCACTGTTCTTCGCCATCAACTCCTACACCGAGGGTCTGAGCCCCGCGGTCATGGAATACATCGTCAAAACGACGCTTTGCCCCGTCAAGGGCGGTCACACCCACTGCGACGAGATCGGTCTGCCGGTCTCCGCCACAGGCGGCGTGGTGCCCTGCGGCGCAACGGCCATCTGGGAGAAATAAGCCATGCCGAATCAGGAACCGATGATCAAAGTACAGGACGTCCGCTTCCGCTACGACCCCGAGCAGCCCAAGTACGCTGTGGACGGCGTGAGCCTGGACATCCGCCGCGGCGAGTTCGTCGCCGTGCTGGGCGCGAACGGCTGCGGCAAGTCCACGCTGGCGAAGCACTTCAACGCCATTCTGCTGCCTGAGGCCGGTACCGTGCTGGTCGAGGGCATGGACACCCGCAACGAGGACCATCTCTACGATGTGCGCCAGAAGGTCGGCATGGTGTTCCAGAACCCCGACAACCAGATCGTGGCGACCATCGTCGAGGAGGACGTGGCCTTTGCGCCGGAGAACCTCGGCGTGCCGCCCGAGGAGATCCGCACCCGTATCGACGAGGCCATGAAGCTGGCGGGCATCTATGAAAAGCGCGAGGCTGCGCCGTACAAGCTGTCCGGCGGCCAGAAGCAGCGCGTCGCGATTGCGGGCGTTATCGCCATGCGGCCCGACTGCCTTGTTATGGACGAGTCCACCGCCATGCTGGACCCCCATGGCCGCGCGCAGGTCATGAAAACCATCCGCCAGCTGCGGGCGGCGGGCATCACGATCGTGTCCATCACCCACTACATGGAGGAGGCCGCCCAGGCAGACCGCGTGCTGGTCATGAGCCGGGGCCGCATCGTCATGGAGGGCACGCCCGAGCAGGTGTTCAGCCAGACCGAGCGGCTGCACGGGTATCACCTCGATGTCCCGCAGGCCGCCGAGCTGCGCGACGAGCTGGTCAAGGCCGGGATTCCGATGCCGGAAAATGTCATTACCCCCGACGCCTGCGCGGAGGAGCTGTTTAAGCTGCTGAAATAATAAATAATAAATGCGGTGGATCGCGGCCTGTGGCCGCTCAAAATTTCTCAACACCCGTAGGGGCGCATTCTATATGCGCCCGTGCAGTTCCCGGGAATGCCGCGGGCGGATATGGAATCCGCCCCTACAGATTTTGTTTTTGCCTTTCGGCAAAAACTCCACAATCTTTATTATTTCTTATTTATTATTTTTTATTTGTAAAACATCCCACCACAGGCCAAAATTGCACCCTCTGCGGGCGATATTTGGCGGGAAAGGAACAACTATGTCCGAAATCATTCGTGTAGAAAACCTGAGCTACATCTATAACCAGGGTATGCCCGACGCGACGAAGGCGCTGGATGACGTGTCCTTCACCGTCGAGGAGGGCGACTTTGTCGGTATCATCGGCTCGACGGGCAGCGGAAAATCCACGCTTATCAGCCATTTCAACGGCCTGAACCGCCCAACGTCGGGCCGCGTCCTTGTGGACGGCAGGGACCTGTGGGAGCAGGGCGCAGACCTGCGCAGCTTCCGCTTTCTCGTCGGCCTTGTCATGCAGTACCCCGAGTACCAGCTGTTTGAGGAGACCTGCGCCCGCGACATCGCCTACGGCCCGCGCAACATGGGCCTGGACGAGGCCGAGGTCCAGCGCCGCGTCAGGGAGGCCGCCGCGTTCGTCGGCCTGTCCGATGAGCTGTTGGAAAAAAGCCCGTTTGAGCTTTCGGGCGGGCAGAAGCGCCGCGTTGCGATTGCGGGCGTCATGGCCATGCACCCCCGCGTGCTGGTGCTGGACGAGCCCGCCGCCGGTCTGGACCCCGAGGGCCGCGACACGATCCTGAGCCAGATCAGGGACTACCATGAGAAAACCGGCATCACGGTGCTGCTGGTCAGCCACTCGATGGAGGATATTGCCAAGTACGCCAACCGCGTGCTGGTCATGCACCGCGCCAAAATTGCCATGTATGACACGGTGGAAAACGTCTTTGCCCGCGCGCAGGAGCTGCTGGAGCTGGGGCTTTCGGTGCCGCAGGTCACGCAGATCTTTTTAAAGCTGCGCCAGATGGGGCTGGACATTTCCGCGGACGTCTACACGATCCCCTATGCGGTCAAAACGATTCAAAAGGCGCTGGCCGCCAAACAGGGAGGTGGGACAAATGCTTAAAGATATTACGATAGGTCAGCATTTTCCCGGGCATTCCATCCTGCACCGCTGCGACCCGCGGCTCAAGCTGGTCGCGACGATTGCCTATATCGTCGTGCTGTTTGTGGCCCCGAACCCGCTGGGGCTGGCACTGTCCATCCTGCTGCTGGCCGCGCTGTACAAGGTAGCACAGATTCCCGGCAAGATGATTTTGAAAAGCCTAAAGCCCATCGTGCCCATCGTGATTTTTACGGCGGTGCTGAACCTGTTCTTCGTCACGGGGCAGGGGGAGCCGCTTGTGCACTTCTGGATTTTGAACATTTACGTCGAAGGTGTCAAGTATGCCATCCTGCTGGCGGTGCGCGTCTGCGCACTGATCGCAGGCACGAGCCTGCTGACCTACACGACCAGTCCCATCGTGCTGACCGACGCCATCGAGAGCCTGCTGCGCCCGCTGGCGAAGCTGCACTTTCCCGTGCATGAGCTGGCCATGATGATGACGATTGCGCTGCGGTTCATCCCGACTCTGATCGAGGAGACGGAAAAGATCATGAACGCCCAGAAGGCCCGCGGCGCGATGCTGGACAGCGGCACATTTACCCAGCGCATCAAGGCGCTTGTGCCGATCCTGATTCCGCTGTTCATCTCGGCGTTCCGCCGCGCCGACGAGCTGGCCATGGCGATGGAATGCCGCTGCTATCACGGCGGCGAGGGCCGCACCCGGCTCAAGCAGTTGAAATTCACCGGCGAGGACTTCAAATGCCTGGCGGTCATTGCCGTGGCGCTGGTGGCCATTGCCTGCACACGATTCTTTGTGCCGGGACTGGCGTAAGAATCAGCCGCCTTGCGGGCGCATATAGAATGCGCCCCTACGATTTCAGGTGAACTATGACCTATCTACTTTGGATAAGCTACAAGGGCACCCGCTATGCCGGGTTCCAGGTCCAGCCAAATGCGCCCACGGTCTGCGCGGTTTTGCAGGACGCGATGCAGGCGGTGTTCGGCTGCCGCCCCGACGTCAAGGGCTGCTCCCGCACCGATGCCGGCGTCCATGCGCGACGTTTCGCGCTCAGCTTCTGCTATACTGGCAAAGTGCCGATGCAGAAAATCGTGCCCGCGCTCAACGCCCACCTGCCGCCGGACATCCGCGCAGTGGACATCCGGTCCGTGCCGGACGGCTTCCACGCGCGTTACGCCGCCCACGCCAAGACCTACCGCTACTACATTTTGAACGCGCGGGTGGATGATCCGTTCACCTACGACACCTGCCACAGGGTAGGGGCCGCGCTCGACCTGGCCGCCATGCAGGCCGCTGCGGCGCAGTTCATAGGCACGCACGATTTTTCCGCCCTCTGCGCGTCCGGGTCCAGCGCCGCCGCCCACGGGGATACCGTGCGGACGATTACGGATTGTACCGTTGTACAGAACGGCGATTTGTTTACAATTTCCGTGACCGCCGACGGCTACCTCTATAATATGGTGCGCATTCTGGCGGGCACGCTCGCGGACGCAGGTCTTGGCAAGCGGACGCCGGAGAGCATCCCCGCCCTGCTGGAAAGCGGGGACCGACGCCGGGCCGGGCCGACGTTGCCCGCAAAAGGGCTGTTTTTGGAGAAAGTAGACTATCCCGGGTTGGATGACGTTTAATGGCGTACCGTAGGGAGGGGTCTTGACCCCTCCGCGGAGCCTGACCACCGCCGCTAACGGCCCGGAGGCGTCAAGACGCCTCCCTACAAACCAACCCATACGCACAAATTTTTTCCGGAAAGGAGGGGGCCCACCTATGAGTAAGGCGGACAGAGATCGGCAGGCATTGCTGCAGCGGCTGGCGCGTGAGCAGAGGCGGGCCCTGAGTGCCGCCGCCCGCGACGCAGACCGCGCCCGCACGCCGCGCACCGCTCCCACACCGTGGCGCGATGACAGCCCGCCGTCCCGGGCGTCCGAGCAGCCGTCCGCGCAGAGCGCCGCGCGGCTCAAATCCCTGACGCCGCTCTACAAGCAGCGCCAGCAGCGGCGGCTCACCGTCCTGATCGTCATTATCATTGTGCTGGCGCTGGCGCTCACCGTTGTGACCGGCACACTGTCGGCCTCGCTGGCGCTGCTGGGTGATGCCGTGGACAGCGCGTCGCTCTACCTGAACCGCGCCGACGGCGGCTGGCCGACCACCACCGGCATCACCGAGCCGCTGCAAATCGAACCGCTGGCGGACGGCTTCGTCGAGCTGGGCAATGAGGATGTGCTCGTCTACTCGGCCTACGGCTCCAAAATTCTGAGCCTGCAGCCGTCCTACGCGCGGCCCGTGCTGGCTGTGGGCGGTACCCACTTTGTGGTCTACAACCGCGCGGGCAGTGAGCTGACCGTATGCAGCCGCACCCGCACGCTCTACACACAGCGCTTTGACGAGGACATTCTGCTCTGCGCCATGTCAAACAACAACTCGCTGGCTGTCGTGACCGACGCGGACCGTTTTGCCGGCTGGATACACATCTATGACCCTTCGATGCGGGAGCTGTACAGCTGGCGGATGCCCCAGTCGATGGGCACACCGATCGCGCTGGACTTTGCCCCCGACAACCGCAGGTTTGCCTCGGGCATGATTGCCGCGCGGGACGGACAGCTGAACTGCTCGGTCTACTTTATGAGCCTCGACTCCGACACCGAGGGGCTGCTCTACACCGCCGACGCGGGAAGCATGCTGCTGCGGCTGGACTGGCAGAGCGAGAACCGCGTCATGGCCGTGTTTGACACCTACATTGCGGTCATCGACCCCCGCACCGCCGCCGAGGTCGCACGCTACGACTACGGCGGGGCCGCGCTGCAAAGCGTTGCGCCCGGACGCCGCCAGACCGCGCTGCTTCTGAACGTACACGGCGGCAACAGCCTGGTCACCCTGTCCGAAAGCCTCACCGTTATGTCGGAGATTCCCGCACGGCAGGCGTTTGCGGTATCGGCCACCGACACCGACATTTATCTGCTCTGCCCCGATGCCGTCGAGTGCTACGGCTACGACGGCGTGCAGAACTGGGTGCAGACCGGCCTGCCGTCCCGCCCGCTGGCGGTCCTGCACGGCAAGCAGACGCTGGTCTTTACCGGCAGTCAGGCGGACGTTTTGGTGAAGCCAACCGAGTAGCTCCGAAGCCTTCCCCCTCGGGGGAAGGTGGCCCCGCAGGGCCGGATGAGGAGCTGCCTTGCCGCAATAACCAATTTGCGGGCAATAATGGCAAGGTTCGCCCTCATCAGTCAGCGGGCGGGGCCGCTGACAGCTTCCCCCCTCGGGGGAAGCCTTTCGACCCGCAAGTAATCCAACAGAAAGAAGTACCTATCTATGTCTTTTTCCCCCTCACTTGTCTATGATTTTATTTTTCTGGCCGTATTTTCCTTTGCCGCTGTCAAAAGCTGGCAGAAGGGCTTTCTCGCCGGGCTGACCGAGCTGATCGGCGCGGTGCTGGGCGTCGGCATTGCCTCCTGGGGCAGCCGCACGCTGGCCCCGGAAGTCTACCTTAGCTTTTTCAGCGACTCCGTCTCCACCCGGGTCGAGCAGGCCGTCGCGCAGTCGGGCGGCGATATTGCCGCTGCGGTGCAGGGGCTGGACTTTCTGCCGGAATCCATCCGTGCCGCGCTGGCCGCGGGTCTGCAGACTGCCGGGGATCAGCTGCCCGAAAAGATCAACGCTCTGCTGGAGCCGCTTTTCCTGCCGCTGGTGCAGGCGGTGCTGTTTGTGCTGCTCTGCATGATCGTGCGCTGGGTGTTCGCCCTGCTGGTGCGGCTGCTGCGCGGCGTCAATCTTATCCCGCTGGTGGGCGGTGCCAACCGGCTGCTGGGTCTGGTGCTGGGTCTTGTGACCGGCGCGTTCGACTGCTGGCTGCTGGCGCTGCTGCTCTGGTTCGCCGCCAGCATCACCACCGGCCAGATCGACTGGCTGACCACCGGCGTTTTGCAGCGCAGCGTCGGGTACAGCCTTTTTGGTGCGTTCAACCCGTTTTTGCTCCATTATTAAACAAATTCTGAACAAGCCCCGCCAAAACTTGCAATTTGGCAGGGTTTGTTTAATAATAGTAGTGTAGCTGCGGTGCGGCGGGCAGGGGACTGCCCGCCCTACGTAGGGGCGGATTTCCTATCCGCCCGCTGGGCGTCGAGGACGCCGCCCCCCTACAACAATTTATCGCAATCCCACGTGCCTCTTATCGGGCACTTTTCATAGAGGTGAAGTAAATGCTTTGTGTTAAATGCCAAAAACGTCCCGCTGTCGTGTTTGTGCAGCGGCTTGAAAACGGCAAGACCGTGCAGGAGGGCTACTGCCTGACCTGCGCCCGTGCCATGCACATCCAGCCTGTGGATGATCTGATGAAACAGTTCGGCATGTCCGACCAGGATCTGGAAAACATGGAGGAGCGGATGTCCAGCTTTTTGCAGGAGGCCTCCGACTCCGGCATGCTGGCCCCCATGATGAACGGCGACGACACCGACGCCGGTGACGAGCCCGCCCCGCAGGACGATTTTGTCCCGGGCGGCAGCCCCGTGTTCCCGTTTGGCTTTGGTGCGCGCCAGAATAAGGACGACACCAAGCCCAAAAACGGCAAGAAGGAAAAGGCTCCCCGCCGCAAGTTCCTTGAGACCTACTGCGAGAACCTGACCCAGAAGGCCCGCGACGGCAAGACGGACCGCATCATTGGCCGTGACCGCGAAATTTACCGCACGATCCAGATTTTGTGCCGCCGCCAGAAGAACAACCCCTGCCTGATCGGCGAGGCCGGTGTCGGCAAGACTGCGATTGCCGAGGGCATCGCCCAGCGCATTGCCGAGGGCAAGGTCCCCGCGCGTCTGCAGGACAAGGAAATTTACCTGCTCGACATGACGTCCCTCGTCGCAGGCACCCAGTTCCGCGGCCAGTTTGAGCAGCGTGTCAAGGGCCTCATCAGCGAGGTCAAGGCTGCGGGCAACATCATCCTGTTTATTGATGAGATCCACTCCATCGTCGGCGCGGGCGACTCCGACGGCTCTATGAACGCCGCCAACATCATGAAGCCCGCGCTGTCCCGCGGGCAGATGCAGGTCATCGGCGCAACGACGTTTGCCGAGTATCGCAAGTATATCGAGAAGGATTCCGCGTTGGAGCGCCGTTTTCAGCCCGTCAAGGTCGAGGAACCGTCGCTGCTGGACACCATCGAAGTCATCAAGGGCATCCGCGTCTACTATGAAAAGCACCACTGCGTCCGTGTGTCCGACCCCATCGTGACGAGCATCGTCAAGCTGTCGGAACGCTACATCACGGACCGTTTCCTGCCGGACAAGGCCATTGACCTGCTGGATGAATCCTGCGCCTGCTGCAACCTGCGCCATCCTGAAATTACAGAGCTCATGGAGACCCAGCGCACCGTGGCCGATTTGGAGACCCGCGAGCACGAACTGGAGAACCCCGAGCCGCAGAACGGCCAGGACGCTGCCATCGACTACGAGGCACTGGCCGCGGTCAAGACCGATCTGGCGAAGCAGCGCGAAAAGCTGCCCGCCCTGCAGCTGAAGGTCGCGGAAATTGAAGTGACCATGGACGACGTCGCACAGGTCATTGAGCTTTGGACCGGTGTACCTGCTGTGAAGATCAAAGAGACCGAGTATGGCCGCCTGCAGGGGCTGGAGGATGCCCTCAAGGCGCACATCATCGGCCAGGACGAGGCTGTCCACGCCGTGGCCGGGGCCATCAAGCGCGCCCGCGCCGACCTGTCTGGTCGTCACCGCCCGGCCAGCTTTATCTTCGTCGGCCCCACCGGCGTCGGCAAGACCGAGCTGGTCAAGCAGCTGGCCAGCCAGCTGTTCGACACCGTTGACCCGCTCATCTCCATCGACATGAGCGAGTACATGGAAAAGTACGCGGTGTCCCGCCTCATCGGCTCGCCCCCGGGCTATGTCGGCTACGACGAGGCCGGGCAGCTGACCGAGAAGGTCCGCCGCCATCCCTACAGCGTCGTGCTGTTCGACGAGATCGAAAAAGCACATCCTGACGTTATGAATATCTTGCTGCAGATTCTGGACGAGGGCAAGATCAACGACGCGCAGGGCCGCACGGTGGACTTCTCGAACACGGTCATCTGCATGACCTCCAACGCGGGCTCCACCGACCAGAGCGGCGCGACGGGCTTCGGCAAAAAGGCCGAGGTCGCCAGCGCGGACCGCAGCATGAAGGCGCTGCAGGAGTTCTTGCGCCCCGAGTTCATCGGCCGTGTGGACGAGATCATTACGTTCAAGCCGCTGAGCGAGGAAGACCTTGAGAAGATCGCCGCGCTCATGCTCGACGAGTACAAGCCCGGCCTGGCCGCGCACGGCATCACGCTGCACTACACGCAGCCCGCGCTGGCGGACATCGTAGCCGAAAGCTCCACCAAATACGGTGCGCGTGAGCTGCGCCGCACGATCCGCAAGACCATTGAGGATCCCGTCTCCGACGCGCTCGTCGATGGCCGCCTGGATGGCCGCGAGGTCACGCTGGAGCTGGCCGACCACGACGGCAGTGCCGTGCTGGACATTTAAGGGGCGCACCATGTACAGAAAACTGGCTGCCCTGGTGCTGGCCGCGGCGCTGCTGTGCAGCTGCTCGGCCCGCGTCACGGTGCAGCGTTATCCCGCAGAGCTGCCCCGGGCCGAAAGCCCCGCCGCCACCCCGACGCCGGAGCCGGTGCCCACCTTTACCGAGGAGCAGAAGGCCTACGGCAGCGCCGCACTGCTGACCGATGCCACCGTGCTCGTCAACGTGTTTTTGAACGACGCCGCCCACGGGCAGACCTGGGACGCCGAGAGCCGCGCTGCCGCCGTGCAGCGCACCCAGCTGGCCGTGGACTGGATCACCGAGCAGGCCGCGGGCTACGAGGCCGCGGTGAATCTGATCTGTGATCGCAGCGCGGACGGCAGCGATTCAACGCTGACACGCAGTTATCTTGTGCAGTCCGCCATGCAGGGCGGCGAAAATTCCGAGGAAAGCTCCGCTTTTCTCGACGAGATGGATACGCTGTGCGCGTCGCTGGCCGCCGACAGCCGTCTGGCTGCCTACGGGGCCCGGCACATCGCGTTTTTGTTCTTCCTGCCCATCAGCGGGACATCCTTCACGATGGCTCACTACGCCGACGACGGCGACAGCTTTTATTATGAATACAGCTGCCTGTACAAAACCGACGCCTACACCGACGGCGAGGCGGAGTCCCCGGCGACCTACGCCCACGAGATCCTGCATCTGTTCGGCGCGCCCGACCTGTATGAGGGCAGCAGCGACCCTTACGTCGACGAGGCACTTGTCAGCTATGTGGCCGACACCTACCCCGGCGATATTATGCTGAGCACCTACGAGGACGACGGCTCAAGCCGGTTTGACGCCATCACAAAGGAGATCAGTCCGCTGACGGCCTACTGTCTGGGGCTGACCGACACCTGCCCCGAGCTTGCGCAGTTCCCCCTGCTGGCCGACATGACCCCCGGCGTTTTCTCTTACGGAGCCGACGGGGAAACGGGGAGTGCGGAGGCCGGCGAGAATTGGCCGGGCGCGGTAGCGGTGTAAATTGTTGTAGGGGAGGGATTTATCCCTCCCGGGAGCTTTGCGCCAGCCGCCCAGTGCACGGGAGGCATAAATGCCTTCCCTACAAGCTACAGCAAGTTTGCGCCAGGTTTTGTAGGGGGCGGCGTCCTCGACGCCCCGCGGAGGGGTCAAGACCCCTCCCTACACGCCTTCGGGCACTCGCCCCAGAAGGGAGGTCACACCCATGCTGAACGATACCTTTCCGCTGCGGGTCGAAGCGATTCCGGCGGCACATGCGTCGGAGTGGCGCGCGGACGACTCATTCCCGCCCAGCGAGACGCAGGCCTGGCAGCTGGTCTTTGTGCGCAGCGGCACCATTGAGGAACGCTGCGATGCCCGCCACGTGCTGCTGCGGGCGGGCGGACTGCTGTTCCACCAGCCGGGGGAGGTCTTTGCTATGACCACCGTCGGCGAGGTCCCGCCCGAGACGCTGCGCATCGACTTTTACTGCACCGGCGCGGCCATGGACCGTTTCCGCGGCGCGATGCTGCACACGGAGCCTGCCGAGCAGCATGACCTGAACTGGCTGGCAAATGCCGCCAACGAGCTGTTCGACGCCGCCCCCGTGCCGGGCGGACGGCCTGTCTTAAAGGAGGAGCTGCCCTTCGGCGCGATGCAACAGTTCATCATCCATCTGGAAAATCTGCTGATTTTGCTGGCCCGCCGCTGCCGCCGCACCAAGCGCCCCGTGGCCCGCGTCCGGCGGGAGCGCCGCCAGAACGCGCTGGTCGAGGACGCCCGCGCCTATTTTGCCGAAAATCTTGCGCATGAACTGAAGATCGACGACATCTGCACGGCGCTGGGCTGCACGCGGCCCCAGCTGCAGCAGGCGTTCCGAGCGCGGCTCCACCGCACGGCCATGGAGGAATTTTCCGCCATGCGCATCGAGTACGCGGCCCAGCTGCTGGCCCGCGGGGCATCCCCCGGCGAGGTCGCCGCGCAGATGGGCTACTGCTCCGGCGCGTATTTCAGCCAGAAATTCCGCGCTGCCACGGGGCACACGCCGTCCGCCTACCGCCGCATTCAGCAGGGGCTGCCCGCACGGCGGCAAAACAGGCAACAAAAAGGCAAATCAGAATCAAAAACTCCTATTGCAGAAACTCCGCAGAAAGAGTAGAATACAAGCAAAGAGAGGCGAGCCGCTCGGTTCGCACGCAACAATATCATATAACATAAGGAGACGACTGTTATGGCAATTCTGGTTAGCGGTGGCGCCGGCTACATCGGCAGCCACACCTGTGTGGAACTTCTGGCCGCAGGGTACGACATCGTTGTAGCCGATAACTACTACAACTCCTGCCCCGAGGCCCTTGCCCGCGTCAAGAAGATTGCCGGCAAGGACTTCCGTTTTGTCGAGGCCGACATGACCGACAAGGACGCCGTGGAGAAGATCTTTGCCGAGAACGAGGACATTGACTGTGTCATCCAGTTCGCCGCCTACAAGGCCGTCGGCGAGAGCGTTTCCAAGCCCATCGAGTACTACTCCAACAATCTGGCCTGCACGCTGAACATTCTGGATGTCATGCGCCGCCACAACTGCCACAACATCATCTTCTCCTCCTCCGCCACGGTCTACGGCGACCCCGCCAGCGTGCCCATCCGCGAGGATTTCCCCGTCGGCGGCACCACGAACCCCTACGGCACCACGAAGGTGTTCACCGAGCGCATCCTGACTGACTGCTGCCACGCCGACCCCGAGCTGAACGTTGCGCTGCTTCGTTACTTCAACCCCATCGGCGCGCATCCGTCCGGCCTGATCGGCGAGGACCCCAACGGCATCCCCAACAACCTCGTGCCCTACATCGCCAAGGTCGCTGTCGGCAAGCTGGAGAAGGTCCACGTCTTTGGCAATGACTACCCGACCCCCGACGGCACCGGCGTGCGCGACTACATTCATGTTGTCGACCTGGCCCGCGGCCATGTTGCTGCCATCAAAAAGTTGGAGCAGAAGCCCGGCCTGTTCATCTGCAACTTGGGCACCGGCCACGGCTACAGCGTGCTGGACGTCATCAACGCCTTCAGCAAGGCCTGCGGCAAGGAGATCCCCTATGTCATCGACCCGCGCCGCCCCGGCGACATCGCCGAGTGCTGGTGCGATCCCTCCAAGGCCAAGCGTGAGCTCGGCTGGGAGGCCCAGTACGGCATTGAGGAAATGTGCGCCCACAGCTGGAACTGGCAGAGCCACAACCCGGACGGGTATAAGACTGCGGAATAAAGCTGCATAAAGTTAAGAATGCCCGATGCGGTGACGAGCCGTATCGGGCATTTGTTTTGTATGCCTTCCCCCTCGGGGGAAGGTGGCCGAGGCCCCGACCGAGGCCGGATGAGGGACGGGTCTGCCACAGCTGCCCGTAAACGGGTTGCAATGGCAAGGTTGCCCCTCATCAGTCAGCGGGCGGAGCCGCTGACAGCTTCCCCCAAGGGGGAAGCCTTTCTTTTACACATACATCTCCTGACTTCTCGGCGGGAGCTTGGGTACGGCGGGCAGGGGTGCGGCGGCGGTGCGCCAAGCCGCGGGGGAGAGGCCCACCTCCCGCTTAAAGACGCGGCACAGATAATTGGCCCCGGAAAACCCCGTCAGGCCCGCGATCATGTCCAGATTGTACTCATCGGTCAGCAGCAGCGTCTTGACTGCCTCGATGCGCACATTCGTCATGTACTTGCCCGGCGGCACCCCCATCTCCTGCTTAAAGACGCGCACCAGATGGCTTTTTGTCACGCCGAGCTGCTCGCTCAGCTCCTCGACGCCGTAGAGCGCCATATAATTCTGGCGGATGGCCGCCACGGCCTCGGCCACAAGCGGCGGCAGGGGACGGGCGGTCTCGTCGGCCTTGCCTGCAGCGCAGAGCAGCGCGTAGGCCATGGGGGCCGTCTGCGCGCCGCACAGCTGTGCAATCAGCTCCGCCGCGCCGGGGCAGGCAGCGCCGTCCGCCCAGCGCGCCGCCCCCAGTTGCAACAGGTAGGCGTCCGTGCAATGGCCGGTCAGCCGCACGGCCAGCAGGTGGCAGTCGCTCTGCGGCGTCAGCACCAGGGGGGCAGGGCCCAGCAGAATATCGCCGCTTTGGCCCGGGCGGTCAACGCCGTCCAGCAGGCACGCCCCGCGGGAAAGCACCCCCACCCACAGGCCGTCTCCGGCCAGAGCCAGCGGCTCTGTGCCGTCCAATTCCGCCGTTTCGGCAGCGGTGCAGTAAATTTCCGGGTCAAATATCAATTTCGACACCTCTATATCAATAAAATGCTATTTTCAAATAGATTATAACCTGTTATTATAATCATGTCAACAGAAACAGCCCCCTCTACACGGGCTGAAACCACTGAATACATTTGGAGGATGAGCATTATGGCTTCCATTAGCTGCCGTCACGTTAAGAAAGTTTACCCCGGCAATGTTACTGCCGTTCCCGATTTCAACCTGGAAATCGCGGATAAGGAATTTATCGTTTTCGTCGGTCCTTCCGGCTGCGGTAAGTCCACCACCCTGCGTATGATCGCCGGTCTGGAGGAGATCTCCGGCGGCGAGATGTACATCGGTGACCGTCTGATCAACGACGTTCCCCCGAAGGACCGCGACATCGCGATGGTCTTCCAGAACTACGCTCTGTACCCGCACATGACCGTTTACAAGAACATGGCCTTCGGTCTGGAGCTGCGCAAGATGCCCAAGGACGAGATCGACAAGCGCGTCCGTGAGGCTGCCAAGATCCTGGAGATCGAGCACCTGCTTGACCGTAAGCCGAAGGCTCTGTCCGGTGGTCAGCGTCAGCGTGTTGCCCTGGGCCGTGCAATGGTCCGTAACCCGGCGGTCTTCCTGCTCGACGAGCCTCTGTCCAACCTGGATGCCAAGCTGCGTACCAGCATGCGTACCGAGATCATCAAGCTGCACAAGAAGCTGGCTACCACCTTCATCTATGTTACCCATGACCAGACCGAAGCTATGACCATGGGCGACCGCATCGTTGTTATGCGTGATGGCGTCATCCAGCAGGTCGATACTCCGCAGAACCTGTACGATTACCCCTGCAACATCTTCGTTGCCGGCTTCATCGGCAGCCCCCAGATGAACTTCCTGGACGGCACCCTGCAGAAGAATGGCGATACCTATGTCGTCGATCTGGACGGCACCGTGATCCCCCTGCCGCAGGAAAAGACCGCCGATGGCAAACTGGCCGCTTACGTTGGCAAGAGCCTGAAGGTTGGTATCCGTCCTGAGGATATGAAGGATGACGAAGAGTTCCTGGAGAAGCATCCTTCCAGCCATATCGATACTGAGGTTGAAGTTTCCGAGCTGATGGGCGCTGAGATCTATCTGTACCTGACCTACAAGGGCCAGAACCTGATGGCTCGCGTTGACCCGACCTCCAAGTCCCGCCGCGGCGACAAGGTCACCATGGCTATGGATACGCATAAGATCCACCTGTTCGATCCTGAGACCGAGCTGACCCTGCTGAACTAATCAACAGTAATTTGAACTTTTTAGGCGGCTCCGCTCTTGTGCGGAGCCGCCTTTTGTTAAAGCAAAAGCGCAAACAATTGCGCAAGCGCTGCACAGAGGCAGTGCAGCGGGTGTAAGAGCAAATGGGCAGGGGAAAGCCCTGCCGAGGGGTGTGCCTGAAAACAAAGAGAATGGCGGTTGTGTTTGTAAAAACAGGCTGTATTTTCGGCTTTTCTGGCTCGCCCCAGGATAGGATGTTTGAAGCAAAGGGGGACAGCCGACCGATGCAGATCACAGATCTACTGGTGCCGGAACGCGTTGCACTGAATATGCAGGTGGCGGATAAGGCCATGGCCATCCACGCAATGGTGGGCATGCTGGACCGCACCGGATGCCTGCGGGATGCAGGCGAATACGAAAAAAATGTGCTGGAACGGGAAGCCCAGGGCACGACCGGCGTTGGCGGCGGGGTGGCCATTCCCCACGGCAAAAGCAACGCGGTGCTGGTGCCCGCGCTGGCGGCAGTAACGCTGCGGGAGGCGGTCGACTACCAGGCACTGGATGGTGCCCCGGTACGGCTGCTGTTTTTGATCGCAGCTCCGGATGGTGCAAACGACCTGCATATCCAGGTGTTGGCGCGACTGGCTCAGCTGCTGATGGAACCGCTGTTCTGTGAGGAATTGAAGCAAGCAGCAACCCCGGAAGAATTTCTGGCGGTGATCGCTAAGCGGGAACAGGGCGAGACCGCCCGCGAGGCCCGCGCTGAGGCAGTGGCCGAAGCTGCGCTGACCGAACCGCGGCTTGCCCCCCGCGTGCTGGCTGTAACGGCATGCCCCACCGGCATTGCCCACACCTATATGGCGGCCGAAGCGCTGGAAGCCGAAGCGGCAGAAATGCATATTGCCATCAAGGTGGAAACCAACGGTGCAGACGGGGTGAAAAACCACCTGACCGAACAGGAAATTGAAAACGCAGAGTGCATCATTGTGGCGGCGGATAAAGCCGTGGAGACCGCCCGCTTTGCGGGCAAACCGGTGCTTCGCGTGCCGGTTTCCCAGGCGTTGAAAGACCCGGAAATGCTGCTGCACCGCGCGCTGTCCGGCACAGCTCCGCTGGAACCGGAGGATGAAAGTGTGCCGGGCATGGGGTGCAACCGTAAAGCAGGCAGCGCAAAAGATGGTGCTGCCGCCCCGCAGGAATTTGGGCGCAAGTTTTACACCGACCTGATGAACGGCGTTTCCCACATGATTCCCTTTATCACCGGTGGCGGTATATTGATTGCGTTAAGCTACTTTTTGGACCGCGGTAATGCGGGCGCAGAAATGTTCGGGCGGGGAACGTCCCTTGCCATGCTGGTGCGCATGATTGGTAATACCTCATTTAATCTGATGTACGTTGTGCTGGCCGGGTTCATTGCCATGTCGGTGGGGGATCTGCCCGCATTGGTGGCCGGTATGGCGGGCGGTATGCTGGCCATCCAGGGAACCTCGCTGGCACCGCAGGCGGAATGGGTGTCCTCCGGCTTTTGGGGCGCTATGATTGCGGGCTTTGCGGCAGGCTTTGTGGTAAAACTGCTGCGGACGGCATTCAAGCGGCTGCCATCGGCATTGGCGCATATCAAAACAGTACTGCTATATCCGGTGGCCAGTCTGGCCGTGGTCGGCTTTATGATGGTATTCCTCGTCAATGCGCCGCTTGGACGGTTTAATACCTGGATATACCAGCTGTTGGCCAGTATGCAGGGCGGCAGCCGCGTGGTGATGGCCGCGGTGCTGGGGGCTTTGATGGCCGTTGACTTTGGCGGGCCGATCAATAAAGCGGCGTATCTGTTTGGCACGGTTGCCCTGGCCGGCGGCCAGGAAGAATTTATGGCTGCCGTTATGGCGGGCGGCATGGTGCCGCCGCTGGGCGTTGCTCTGGCGGGAACCCTGTTCCCGGATCGTTTTACCACCAAAGAACGCCACACCGCGATGACGGATTACCTGATGGGGGCCTGCTTTATCACCGAGGGGGTCGTCCCCTTTGTGCTGCGGGATCCGCTGCATGTCATTCCCTCCTGCATGGTGGGTGCATCCCTGGCGGCGGCGCTGTCCATGCTGTTTGGTTGTGCCGTACCGGCCCCGCACGGCGGCATGTTCTTGCTGCCGCTGAACCCGCATCCGTTCCGGTATCTGCTTGCCTTACTGATGGGCAGCCTGTTGACGGCGGTGACCCTTGCGGTTTTACGCAGAAAATACCCGCCTAAGGATGAGGAACAGCCAACAAATTGACCTGATGATTTAGGGCAATACCGCACAATTCTAAGTGCCGATACGGCGAGCGAGGTGCGGCAGATGCCAAGCCAAAAGCGC
>OJSD01000163.1_pt1 | contig 93842 bp, 77 predicted proteins | sample 1599391 | NCBI WGS metagenome assembly OJSD01 (sample SAMN04168656, study PRJEB22393) | human gut metagenome | biome: human gut microbiome; feature: stool | host: Homo sapiens | collected 2014-03-17 | reverse complement strand
AGTTGGAAAGAATAACTATCTAAAAGAGTATGATTTCCACTATCTTAAAAGGAAACCTCTTTTATTACGGTGGAAATTATACCTTTGTATCCCAAACAGTTGAAATTATGAAGTTTGTAATAGAATCCGGTACGACTGCCGATATTAACGAATTAGAAAAGTTATATGATGACCTGAATGATTATTTATCAGCTACTACCAATTATCCCGGATGGATAAAAGGCATTTATCCTATCCGTGAAGACGCTGTTGCTGGCATAGAAAATAATACCCTCTTCGTTGTCAGGCATGACGGAAAGATAGCTGGCTCTATTATCTTAGATCATCATCCCGATGAAGCCTATAATAATGTAAAGTGGAAAATAGAAGGTGACTACAGCCGTATTTTTGTAATACGCACTTTTGTGGTGCATCCCTCATTCTTGAAAATGGGTATTGGTCGTGCTTTGATGAACTATTCGTTTGAACTGGTTTAACAATCAGGTATAAAATCCATCCGTTTGGATGTGTATGAGAATAATCTTCCGGCAATCTCCCTCTATGAGAAATGCGGCTTTGAATACATTGATACCGTAGATTTAGGCTTTGGCAACTACGGGCTGGATTGGTTCAAACTGTATGAGAAACTTGTTTAAACCCTAATCAAGTGGGAGACGTTTTCCTCATGTCAGCCCCGAAAACATTGTTTTTCGGAATTTAATTTGAATCATTGACTTTTCCAGTGAAGTATTTAGTCTGTGCAAGTCTTTAGATGAAAATACGCTCGAAATGTAATGAGAGGAAGATTTTCATCTAAACTGACAAGAGTCCCAATATCTCCTTGGCAACAATGCCTCCTTTTTGGATCACTCTTAGAATGGTTTCATTTTTGTTGGTCGAATGATTGATTTCTTTCTCCAAAGCATCAACTGTTTCTTTATCCACAGTCGCTCTTAGCTGTTCTATTATTTCGGAGAAGAATGATTTTCCTAGAGCTTTTTCTCTTTGCTCTGCTGTTTTGATACTTGCGCTGAGAGCCGCTTCTTCTGCTGCCTTGTCGATGTCATTGATATTAAAATTCATAGCTTTATTTCTTTAATTTGTTAATAATTTCTTTTATCTTTTCCTCGGATTTGTCGTATGCATCCAATCCTTTTTGGATATTGTCCAATTGTTTATCTACTTTTTGTAAGGATGTCTGCGTTATCGAGTCCAATCTTTCAGGAGAGATTATTTTAGATACATAGGTTTTGTATTCCTCTTGCAAAGTGCTGCTTGATGCAACATTTCTCATGATAGCGGCATTCATTCTGATGGCTAAATCATATTCATTATTAAAGCTCTTCAAAGTAGCAGCTTTCTCTTCCTTTATCGGTTCTAATAGAGAGCTTTTGTATGATTGATACTTTTTCATGCTGCTGTTAGTCAGCAGCAACAGCATCTCCATCCTGTCCTCTAATTTGTCGGTAGTGACTACTTCATTCCACAACTGCACAATGGTTGGATTTTGGAATAAGTCTTTCAGATATTGAGGATACCAGATGTTATCAACGTATTCTATTACGTTACTCTCTTTTTCCTTATACACATTTTCAATGATGCTGTTATTGGCTTGTTTTAGTGCATAGAGCTGTTGCTCTAACTGTACCGACATTTCTACCGTTGCTTTAGGAATACTGGCACATGAAGTTAAAAAGAGCAGACTTATTCCAATACATTTAAGATTTCTCTTCATTGTTCTGATGGAATGATTCTTACTGAGAAAATTGGTTAGCTTGATTGCTTTCATTGTGAAATATGAGTTTATTTAATAGTAAATGAGTTGTTTGTCATTCTTGGATTCTTTGAATATCTCCTTTCCTTGAAATTGATTGCTATTAAAGTTAATCTGAATGCAAAAATAAGGAATAATATGATTCTCCTAATTTAAAATGAAGAATAATTTGTACTTTTGCCATAAAATGTACGGGAGTATGGGGATCTTTACCGGACAGCCGGGTTAACATAACCTAAACATTGACTACAAATAAAAAATAAAAATGGCAAGTGGACTTACTCATATCTTGTTAACAAGAAAGCTACAAGATTATCTTCCGGATGGAGATTTGAAGAATATTTTTGCGTATGCAGGCGATTCTTTACAAGTGGGTGCGGTGGCTCCTGATATTCCGTATTCCAGTATAGTGGATAATAATATATTTCATTCGCATAGCTTTCTGGCAGACGATTTCCATTATAAAAACACAAATCAAATACCGCTAAGGTCATTGATGCTGCTAAAGGAAATGAAAGGGAAAATAGATGAATCGACACATTATCATATGTTCTCATTCTATTTGGGTTACATCTCTCACGTTTTTGGTGATGGCATCATCCATCCGTTTGTCCGAGACAAGGTAGGGGAGTATCAGGAAAATGCTGCTGCACACAGAAATCTCGAGATGCAATTGGACGTATTGCTGCTTCGTCATTTTACGGAAGGTTCAGGCTTGAAATTAGAACTCAACTATACAAATATTCATAAAGAACTTTTAAACTTCTCTACGATAGAAAGTACTTCCGCCCTGATAAAAACGTTTAGTAGCTTGATTGAAGATATATATCAGGTGGAATTTAAGGAGAAGGATATACTAGGATGGGTAAAGGGGCTATATCGACTGTTTGATTTGGCAGAAGGTTCTTTCCCCGTTTTTGCCAGAAACTCAAAATGGAATACTGTACTATATCGGAATTATGACGATATAAACCGGGAAGAGATTTTGAATCTTAAAGTTCCGAAAGATAGAAATGAAAACTTCCTGAAGACTGAATGCATAAACTTCATAAACCAATGCTTACCGCAGTATTTCTCTAAATACATAGAAGTGGCACAGAAAGCATACGAATTTGTATATGAGGATGGCGTTTCTTTAAGTGACAAAGATATTCCACCTATTAATTTGGATACAGGGAGGCTTATTGAGAATAATGATTTAGATCAAGTTCCCATATTATGGATAAACAACTAATAAATATGAAAAAGCTATTTTTATTAATGTTGGGCATATTCCTTTCAATTTTGATATGCTCAGCACAAAAGGTAAGTAAGGACTTACAGGAATTTGCAATGGATTTTTCTTCAACAAATGTAAAAATCAGAGGTGAGTTGATGTTGTTTGGTAAATATAAAAACAACCTATCATCGCTTACCTATGAGTCGTACATTGAAATGCTTAAAAAATCAGAACTAAAATCCAATAAAGGCATAGCAAAGACAGTTAGTAAAGTTGAGGATAAGTATTTTCAATCGGAGCCTAAGACTTTTGTGATTGTCATTTATAGCAAGAAATGGAATGCAATCATTTGTGATGATGCTAATACTGCTTTTGTAGACTCTATCAAGGTTTTAAGTCCGAATGAGAAAGTCCCTGATTTAAAAAGATTTATAAAGAAATAGTATACTAATACTTTTTGCTCTCAATATAACGATAAGTTGAAGATTATTGTCTTCAATAAATTATTCATAGGCATCAATTTTATTGCAAACAGTGTTTCAACTGATAGATAAAGAAGTAAAAGTATGGTATATATTTGCTGCAGTAATTAAAAAACAATACGATATGAGGATTATATCCATCAGAGAGAATCCTGAATATAAAGACAGAGCTATTGATTACATCAGCGGTAAATGGTCGTCAGTTTTATAAATCATGTATGATGATTGCATTACACATAGTTTATCCACGCCCAATCCCTTACCTCAATGGTGCTTTCTGATGAACGAATATGAGATCATCGGGTGTACCGAATTGATAATAAACGACTTTATCAGTCGCATGTATTTATATCCGTGGGTATGCGGGCTGTACATTGAAGAAAAATACCGTGGAAATGTTTATGGCTTCCTTTTGCTGGCAAAAACGAAAGAGGATAGCCGAAAAGTGGGTTTCAGTAATCTTTGAAGTGAGAGGAAGATTTTTAACTAAACTGAAGGCTCGGACTTGAACAGGCTAAATACGGAACTTACCTTTGTCAATGCTTCATATTGAGTTCTGAAAAACTTACTATAAAAGAAAAGGATTGAGAAAATGAAATTCATTCTTCCCAATCCTTTTTCAATATTAGCTACTACCTTTATTATATAGCCAATTCCGACAAACAGCTATTTACCTTTTGCATATCCTTGAATATATTCTGATCCAGTACCCGTGCATAGTGTTTTGTTACGCTTGTATCTGCATGTCCTAACATCTTAGCAACATTCTCCATGCTCACGCCATTCGCAAGGCAAATGCTTGTGGCATAGGAGTGTCTGGCTGAATGTGTGCACAGATTTTTCTGCAACCCGCATACATCTGCAATCTCTTTCAGGTAGCTGTTCATGCGCTGATTGCTCAATACAGGCAATAGCTTTCCGGTACATTCTGCCACATTTTTATACTTTTCAAGTATAGAAGCTGCCACAGGTAGCACAGGAATGTTACACATGATTTTGGTCTTTTGGCGGTTCTTCCTTATCCAAAGTTCCCCTTTGTTGTCTTTTACCAAGTGTTCAGGTGATAAATCTTTCACATCGCTGAAAGCCAAACCAGTAAAAATACAAAAGACAAAAACGTCTCGTACCTGTTCTACTCGTTTAATTGTGAACTCTTTGGCAAGAATGATTTTAATCTCGTCCATTGTCAGAAATTCAGGATCGGTTTCTTCCAGTTTGAAGCGATAGTAAGCAAACGGATCTTTCTTTATCCAGTCGTTTTCTAAAGCAATACGGATAATCTTCTTCAAGTTCTTCAATCGGGTGATAGCTGAATTCTGCGCACAACCTTTTTCAATTTTCAAAAAAGCATCGAACTTAGAAATAAAGTTGGCTTCCAAGTTGTTTAGGGCAATATCAGATAATTGATATTCTTTCTTTATGAATTCCTCTAAATATCGGGTAGTGGTTTCATACCGTTGAACGGTCTTACTAACGAAGTCCTTACCGATTAGCTTACGGCTTTGTTCGTTATGCTCTCTGAATACTTGCAATAGCGTTTTACTATCTTCATCCACCCCATAATATAGCTTTCTCATAAGATCGACTGTAATAGTCTTACCTGTGGATTCCAGTTCTCTATAAATTTGGTGTATGCGAGAGCGTGTGATTTCCAAGTAGTGGTTCAGTTCCACCGACATACGATCTTTTCCTTTGGAGTTTTCTTTTGCCTGATTCCATAGATTTACAGGACAGCTTCTTTTTACTAAAACATCTACCATACAGCCGTTTACAGTAATTCTCATGCACACGGGTGCTTCTCCATTCTTTAATAATCTGGCTTTCTTGATAAAGAATAGCACATTGAAGGTTTTTCTAGCCATTTTTACATCGTTTTTAGAGTTACAAAACTATGTATTCTCTTCCAAAGTACGACCATGCAAAATGCTATGAATCAGTGAGAAAGAAGCTAAATCGTGGGACTTTTTTCAGCCTGATTTATGTACCACGATTTGCACACCAACAATATGCTTGAAACGGCTATTTTCTGCTATCTGCCAGAAAAAAGAAATCCCTGCTAATGTCTGATTATCAATGATTTGCTTGATTTTTCTTTTGTTTTCAGTGATCCGCCTGGGATTCGTATCTTCAAATCCAGATTAAATTCAGGTTAAATTCACATTAAATCCATATTAAAAGTTAGATAAATTGGTTTTAATATAGGTTTAAATTGATTTTATAGTAGCTGATATATGGAGGAACCTTAGGGAAAGCATAGCCTTCGAAAGGCTTAGCCGTTCTCTGATTAAAAATCGGGGTACGGGTGTTGCCAAATACTATAATCCGCAAAACGAATTGTGCACAATTCGTTTTGCGGATTATATGGGTACTTCGTCGTTCATATACTTGTCCTGCTTGGGAATGCGTTATTTTTAATAAAAAAGTGGGGTAAAGTGGTTTAAAGTGGGAAATATTTCCTAACTTTACATCACAAATCCACCTCTTGTTTTCGGGAGCTGTGTATGTTTGTAATAAGTTGTTATAGAATTAATTGGTAATACGATGGCTTCATTTATCGGAGATTATACCTGTAAAGCTGATAGCAAATGTCGGGTTGTGGTGCCTGCCTCTTTCCGGAGAGTGATGGTGGCTTCGCAACAGACGTTTTTTGTTTTGCGGAAAAATGTCTTCGGGAAGTGCATCGATATGTATCCTTTGCAGGAATGGGAAAATATGATTGCAGGGGTACGTGCCCGTCTGAATTTGTTCGATCCTAAACATGCGGCTTTTTTTAGGGAGTTTTGTCGGGGAACGCAGGAGGTAGAGATGGATACCAATGGCCGGATTTTACTACCTCGGAAGATGCTGGATGAGATCGGAATCGATAAGGAAATGGTGTTGGCTGCGCAGGATTCGATGATACAGGTGTGGGATGCCAGGGTGTATGAGGAGGTGGCGATTAGTGGAGAAGAGTTAGGGATGATGGCGGAAGAAATTTTTAAAAACTAATATACGATAGATATGTCCGAATATCATGTACCGGTTTTGCTGAAAGAGTCTGTCGATGGATTGGATATCCGGCAGGGAGGTGTGTATCTGGATCTGACCTTCGGGGGGGGAGGACATTCCGGGGAGATATTGAAACGATTGGATGCAGAGGGATGTTTGCTGGGGTTCGATCAGGATGAGGATGCTTTGGCTAATGTGCCGGAAGATGATCGTTTTATTTTTGTGAATCATAATTTCAGATATTTGCGTAATTTTATGCGCTATTATGGGTATGAAGAAGCGGATGGCATTCTGGCGGATTTGGGGGTATCTTCTCATGAATTCGATGAAGCCGGCCGGGGATTTTCGTTCCGGTTCGAAGCGGAATTGGATATGAGGATGAACCAACGGAGTAAGCTGACAGCCGCTACCGTGCTGAATACCTACGATGCAGAACAGTTGACCGCTATTTTCAGGAATTACGGGGAGGTGGAGAATGCCCGGAGGTTGGTGGATTTGATCGTGAAAGCCCGGGCAAATCAGGAAATAAAAACTTCCGAGGCGTTTTATCAGATTATTTTGCCTTGTATTCCGAAGTTGAAAGAAAAAAAATATCTGGCAAAAGTCTATCAGGCTTTACGGATAGAAGTGAACGGGGAGCTGGAAGCTTTGGAGGAGATGATGCAACAGGCGATGGAGGTATTGAAGCCGGGGGGCAGATTGGTGATTATTACCTATCATTCTCTGGAAGATCGGATTGTGAAGAATTTTTTGAAGGCCGGGAATGCGGAAGGTAAATTGGAAAAGGATCTGGTGTTCGGTCATGTACACCATAACTTTGAATTGGTCAACCGGAAAGTGATCGTTCCCTCGGAAGAGGAAATCGTGCGTAATCCGCGGGCCAGGAGTGCAAAGCTTCGGATTGCGAGAAAGAAGGATTAAGAAATAATAAGGAAAGAGATGGGAGTTTTTAGTAGGAAAAAGATAACGGAAGATGTGCCGGTGGAGGAGGAGAGGCAAGAGGAGGTCAAAACGTCGTCCTCGGTGAAAAGTGTATTGGAGGGAAGTCTGCTCGCAGAAAAACTGCGGCAGAATATCCGGTTTGTGCTTTTTGCTACTTTTTTAGGGATTTGGTATATATCCAATGGATATTCTACTGAAAAGCTGCATCGGGAGAGGGTTCTTCTGGAAAAGGAAGTAACCGATCTGCGTTTCGAGTCGATTTCTGCAGCAGCGGATTTGATGTTGATGCGCAAGCAATCGGAGATTATCAAACGGATAAAAAATGAAGGATTAGCATTGGAGGAGAGTAAAGAACCTCCGGTAAAATTGTATCGGTGATCGAAATGGCAATAAAGGATGACATAACGTGGAGAACCATAATTGTTTATGTGTTTATCGTACTGTTCGGTTGTCTGATTCTGGCTAAAGCTTGTGCAGTGATGACTGTGGAAGGGGAAAAGTGGCGGAAGATGGCGTCGGCAAATGTGCCGGTGCAGCCTGTCAAAATAGAACCCAACCGGGGAGATATCTGGGCAGCCGACGGTCGGATTCTGGCGACCTCGGTTCCTTTTTATGAACTCCGTTTCGATCCTATTGCAGTGAATAAGAAAGTGTTCGATGCTGAAGTGGATAGTCTGGCTTTGTGTTTATCCCGGTTCTTTAAGGATGGAAGTAAGGCTTTTTATAAAGATAAGCTGGTGGGTGCCCGCAATCGGAAACCTCGTCCCGACCGTTATTTGCTGATCAATAAACGTAAAGTGAATCATAAGGAGTTGAAACAAATCCGTCAATTCCCGATTTTCCGTCTGGGAAAGAATAAAGGTGGTTTTCAGGCTATAGTCAATGACGAAAGATTACAGCCCCATGTGAATTTAGCCGGTCGGACGATCGGTTATCTGAACGAATCGGAAACCGGGGAGAGGGAAGGCCGGGTTGGGTTGGAAGCGACTTTTGAAAACCAGTTGAAGGGCGAATGCGGACAAGGGATAAAGCGGATGATGTCGGGTACCTGGATGATCATTACCCGTAAAGAACCTGTAGATGGACACGATGTCGTGACCACGATAGATGTGGATTATCAGGATATCGTGCAGCATGCCCTGAAAAAACAGATGGAGAAAAGCGAGGCGACACACGGTACGGCTATCCTGATGGAAGTGAAAACCGGGGATATCAAAGCAATCGCCAATCTGGCCAGAAAGGACGGGGTATATATCGAAAACCAGAATTTTGCTATCAGTGGTGCCGGTGAACCGGGATCTGTAATCAAAGCAGCGACTATGATCGCCTTGCTGGAGGACGGGTGTGTCACTCCTTACGATACGATCGACCTGGGTACTTCAGGGAGATATAAATTTTATGACCGTTATCTGACCGAATCGCATGATGGTTTAGGGAAAGTGACGGTAAAACAGATAATGGAAAAATCGTCGAACGGTATTGCGAAATTGGTGTATGATCATTATAAAGACCGGCCGGAGAAATTTGTAAACCGCTGGTATGCTATGGGGTTGGATAAGAAAACCGGTATTTGTCTGCCGGGAGAGATAGAGCCTTATATCAAATATCCCAAAGATAAAAGCTGGAGCGGTATCAGTTTGCCCTGGATGAGTATCGGGTATGAATTAAAAGTTACTCCTCTGCAGATTCTGGCTTTTTATAATGCCATAGCCAATGACGGTCAGCGGATGCGTCCGCGCCTGGTAAAAGAGATCCGGAACCGGGGAGAGGTAGTGGAATCCTTCGAGCCGGAGGAAGTCGGGGGAAGGATTTGTAGCCGGAAGACGTTGAACGAGGTAAAAGATATGTTGGAAGGAGTCGTCGAAAACGGTACGGCCCGGAATATTTATACGCCTAAATACCGGATCGCCGGTAAAACGGGTACAGCCCGTTTGGCAAGCGGGTCGAGCGGATATGGAGGTGGACGTTACCGGGCGAGCTTCGTGGGATATTTCCCTGCCGAACGGCCTTTGTATTCCTGTATTGTCGTGATCGATAATCCGACGAACGGTTATTATGCCACGACTGTATCGGCTCCGGTTTTCCGGGAAATTGCCGATAAGGTTTACTCTATGGCATACGTACAATACGGTAAACCCGAATATGAAGCGGATAAAACTTTGCCGGTATGTAAAAATGGCCTGAAAGAAGATTTTAGAACTATTTTCGATGAATTGGATATGGATATAGACGGAGTGAGGGATGCGGATGGTGCCGATTGGGTGGTCACGGCCAGCAACGAAGGGGAAAATATCGTGATCAAACCCCGGCGGATTTCCTATTCATCGGTGCCGAATGTGAAGGGGATGGGTTTGAGGGATGCACTGTACATATTGGAAAATTCCGGTTTGAAAGTCGATTTTTCCGGTGCCGGAATGGTACAGCGGCAATCGCTCCAACCCGGGGCGGAAGTTCCCAAAGGGTCTTATATCCGGATTGAACTAAGATAAGAGATTAAATAACGCGGCCAGGGCTGCACAAAGAGATGAAGAAATTAAAGGAATTATTAAACGGAGTAAATGTCGGAAAAGTATATGGGGATACCGACCGGGAGATCGGACATATCCATTTCGATTCACGCAAAATCGAACCGGGAGATGTATTTATCGCTCAGAGAGGAGTCAATGCGGACGGACATGCTTTTATCGACAAAGCGTTGACCCGCGGGGCTGTTGCGGTAGTGTGTGAACAATTGCCGGAAAACAGACCGGAAGAGGTAACTTATATATGGACTGCAGATACCTCCGAGGCTTTGGGAGTAATGGCCGGGAATTACTGGGATAATCCTTCCCGGGAACTGAAACTGGTCGGGGTGACGGGGACAAACGGAAAGACGACGACGGCAACCTTGTTGTACGAACTGGTTCGATTGGCCGGAGAAAAGGCCGGACTGTTGTCGACGGTATGTAACTATATCGGGGAGGAAAAGATTCCGGCGACACATACAACTCCGGATGCGCTGTCTATCCAGGAATTATTACGGCGGATGGTAGATGCCGGATGCCGGTATTGTTTTATGGAAGCCAGTTCGCATGCGATCCATCAGAAAAGGATTGCCGGTCTGGATTTCGACGGGGCTATTTTTTCCAATATTACACACGATCATCTGGATTATCATAAAACATTCAAGGCTTATATCGAAGCGAAGAAAGCTTTTTTCGACCGTTTACCGGCCCATGCTTTTGCTTTGACCAATGCTGATGATAAAAATGGCCTGGTGATGTTGCAGAATACCAGAGCACACCGATATACCTATTCTTGCCGGACGATGGCTGATTTTACAGCTAAAGTGCTCGAGAAACATTTGGACGGAACCTTGCTCCGACTTGACGGGGAAGAAGTGTGGACCAAGTTTACCGGTGATTTCAACGCTTACAATCTGTTAGCAGTATATGCTGCTGCCCGTTTGTTGGGGTTCCCGAAAGAGAACGTGTTGGAATATGTGAGTTTGCTGGTGCCGGTGTCCGGACGTTTCGAAACTTTGATTTCGACCGAAGGAGTGATGGCGGTGGTCGATTATGCCCATACTCCGGATGCTGTAGAGAATGTATTGTCGACGATTTGCGGATTGAAGGGCAGAGATAATCAGGTGATTACCGTTGTGGGAGCCGGAGGCGACCGCGATAAGACCAAACGTCCGGAGATGGCTGATGCAGCTTGCCGTTATAGTGATCATGTCATCCTCACTTCCGATAATCCGCGGAGTGAAGATCCCGAACAGATCATCCGTGATATGCTGACCGGAGTGAAAGAAGGATTTCAGTACCGGGTAGAAGCCATTACCGACCGGAAAGAGGCTATCCGGAAAGCGATTGGTATGGCTTCAAAAGGAGACATCATATTGGTTGCCGGTAAAGGACATGAAAATTATCAGGAAGTGAAAGGAGTAAAACACCACTTCGACGATAAGGAAGTTATCCGGGAGATTTTTGATCTCTCTAATCGCTAATTCCTAACTTTTAAACGTAATGTTGTATCATTTATTTCAATATTTAGAGAGTTTTGATTTTCCGGGAGCCGGGGTGTTTCAATACATCACTTTTCGCTCGGCCTGTGCTATTATTTTGTCCTTGATCATTGCCTCCGTGGTGGGGAAAAGAGTGATCCGGATGCTGCAGAGACAGCAGATCGGGGAGGAAATCCGTGATTTGGGTTTGCAGGGCCAGATGGAGAAGAAAGGAACGCCGACGATGGGGGGGATCATTATTTTACTGGCTATCCTGATTCCGGTACTTTTGTTCGCCCGTTTGGATAATGTCTATATCCAACTGATGATTATTTCGACAATATGGTTGGGATTGATCGGTTTCGCCGATGACTATATCAAAGTATTCCGGAAGCATAAGGAAGGGTTGAAAGGCCGTTTCAAAGTGATCGGACAAGTAGGGCTCGGATTGATTGTCGGACTGACCCTCTATATGAATGATGAGGTCGTCATCCGGGAGAGGGCTGCGGTGAGTGAAATCGGTGTGGTGACCAGTACGGTGGATGAAGGATTTTCTGCCGAGGGTACCCAGCAGGTCCGTACGAAAGATATCAAATCGACAAAAACAACTATTCCTTTTTTTAAAGATAACGAGTTCGATTATGCCTGGTTTACTTCTTTTGCGGGAAAATATGCCGACGAGCTGGGGTGGCTGTTGTTTGTTTTGGTTACTATTTTTATCATTACAGCTGTGTCGAATGGGGCGAATCTGACCGATGGTCTGGATGGTCTGGCTACCGGAACGTCGGCGATTATCGGAGCGACGCTGGGAATCCTGGCCTATGTGTCGGGGAATATGGTCTATGCCGATTATCTGAATATCATGTACATTCCGCATTCCGGAGAATTGGTGGTATTCGGTTCTGCCTTTATCGGAGCGACGATCGGGTTTTTGTGGTATAACTCTTATCCGGCCCAGGTGTTTATGGGGGATACCGGAAGTCTGGCATTGGGAGGGATCATTGCCGTTTTCGCTATTATCATTCATAAAGAATTATTGATACCGGCTTTGTGCGGGATTTTCCTGATGGAGAATCTGTCTGTCGTGATGCAGGTCAGTTATTTTAAATATACGAAAAGGAAATTCGGAGAAGGAAGAAGGATTTTTTTGATGGCACCTCTACATCATCATTTCCAAAAGAAAGGTATACCCGAACCTAAGATTGTTACCCGCTTTTGGATTATAGGTATTATTCTGGCGGTGGTGACGATTGTGACGCTGAAGATAAGGTAGAAAGTAAAAGGCTGAAAGGCTAAAAGGCTAAAAGCGATAAGCTATAAGCTGAAGGCTGGAAGTTATGGGATAGAAGGAGGGGAAAGAAAGGGAGGAAAATAAATATAAAAATTGAAGTTTATGAAATTGGTGGTTTTAGGAGGGGGAGAAAGTGGGGTCGGTGCAGCCTTGTTGGGCCGTCATTTAGGATATGAAGTATTTTTGTCGGATAAGGGAAAATTGGCTGAATCTTATCGGGACGAATTGATTACACACCGGATTGCGTTTGAAGAAGGGCAGCACTCGATGGATCGGATTTTTGCTGCTGAATTGGTGGTAAAGAGTCCTGGGATTCCCGATACGGTGCCGATGGTCGTAGCTCTGCGCGAAAGGGGGATCGAGGTGATTTCGGAAATCGAATTTGCCGGCAGGCATACGGAGGCGAAAATGGTGTGTATTACCGGGAGCAATGGGAAAACGACGACTACCTTGCTGACTTGTCATATTTTGACTACAGCGGGGATCGATGCCGGATTAGCCGGAAATGTGGGGCGTAGTCTGGCTGCACAGGTGGCAGAGGATGCACATCCGCTGTATGTCGTCGAGCTTTCGAGTTTTCAGCTCGACGGGATGTTTGATTTCCGGGCGGATATTGCCGTTCTGACGAATATAACCCCGGATCATTTGGATCGGTACGACCATAAATTCGAAAATTATATCGATTCGAAGTTCCGGATACTGAATAATATGCGTCCTCAGGATTTGTTTATTTACGGTTTGGATAGCGAGGCGGTAGGGCATAGACTCCGGCAGGTGAGAGTTGTACCCCGGATGGCCGGATTTATTTATGCTGACCGGAGTATATGGGAGAAAAATACATGTCGAAGCGGTGCCTGGATGGAAGGAGAAGAGGTGGTCGTGCAGTTGGAAAACCGGCAGTTCCGGATCGCCAAACAGGAGATCAGTATTCAGGGGAGACACAATGTCTATAATGCGATGGCTGCGATTCTGGCTTGTATGCAGGTCGGTGTTTCGGACGAAAAAATCGCTGAAGGATTGCGGACCTTCCCGCAGGTGGAACATCGGCTCGAAACCGTACGGGTTGTGGAGGGGGTGACTTATATCAACGACTCGAAAGCCACCAATGTCGATTCTGCCTGGTATGCCTTGGATAGTATGACTACTCCGGTGATTTGGATTGCCGGAGGTACGGATAAAGGAAATGATTACAGTGTCTTGTTCGATCTGGTACGTCAAAAAGTCAAAGTGTTGATTTGTATGGGCGTGGATAACCGGAAATTGATCGATAATTTTTCCGGAATTTGTCAGGTAGTCGATACACATAGTTTGAAAGATGCGCTGGCAGCTGCCCGGCAGTATGCGGTGGAAGGAGATACGGTTCTGCTTTCTCCCTGTTGTGCCAGCTTCGATCTGTTTAAAAATTACGAAAACCGCGGCGAACTTTTTAAAGCTGCCGTAAAAGAGCTGTAGGAAATTGTGAACTGAAATCTGGATTCGATTGAAATGAACGACTGGAAAGAAAAAATAGCATTTAAGGGAGATAAGATTCTCTGGTATATCGTTATCATGCTGATGATCGCTTCTGTCATGGTGGTGTATTCCTCTACAGGACGTCTGGCTTATAACGAGAAGGCGGGGAATACGTTTTTCTATCTGATCAAGCAATTATTTTTGATCGGAGGCTGTTTTGGAGTGATGTTTATCGTACAGTCGATTCATTACCGGTATTTTTATAAATATGCCGGAGTGTTGTTGTTCGTATCTATGATTTTATTGGTTTGTGCAGCCTTTGGGGGTACGAATATCAACGGAGCCGGGCGATGGATCCGTTTGCCTTTGATCGGTCTTACTTTTCAGCCTTCCGAGCTGGCGAAAATCGCTATCATGATGTTTACAGCCCGGATTTTGTCCGAGGCTCAGACCGACACGCATTGTGACGATAGTGTTTTACAGAAGTTTCTGCTTTTTGTGGGACCGGTGATTTTGTTGATTTTTATGGATAATTTCTCTACCTCGGCTTTGATCGGGGCAGTATGTTTTATCCTGTTTATGATAGCCCGGATGCGCTGGCGGTTGTTGGCGATGACCTTGGGAACCGCTTTGGCGGCGATTGCTTTGGTGTTGATTCTGGGAATTTATGTGCCTCAGGTGAAAGAATGGGGACGGATCGGTACGATGGTTAACCGTATTACAGATTTTGCCAAAGGCGGAGAGGATGGAGACGGTTATTCCTATCAGTCGGTACAGGCTCGTATTGCGGTGGCTAAGGGGGGATTGATGGGGAGCGGACCCGGTAACAGTACGCAGCGTAATTTTTTGCCTCACCCTTATTCCGATTTTATTTATGCTATTGTGATTGAAGAATACGGATTGGGAGGCGGTGCTTTCATCATGTTGCTGTATGCGGTGATTTTGTTCCGGGTAGGAGTGATCGGGCGAAAGAGCATGAGGAAGGAAGTGTTGAATGATCGGGGTATGCCGGATATTTTTCCGGCTTTGCTGGTTGTCGGTTTAGGGTTGACGATCGTTTTACAGGCAATGATCAATATGGGAGTCTGTGTGGGGTTATTACCGGTGACCGGACAGACCTTGCCTTTGGTGAGTATGGGAGGTACGTCGCTTTTGTTTACCAGTGCAGCTTTCGGTGTGATTCTCAGTATTGCCCATACCTTTTCACCGGAGGGTGAAAAGGAAGAGAGCGAACGGCTGAAGATGAAAAGTGAAAAACAGGGGCGGAAGAACAGACGGGAAGAATACGAACCCGAGGAAGTGCTGGTCGATGAAGTGGAAGATGGGGAATTGCCGGAGATGCAACCCCGGACCGTAACGCCTCCGACAGGAAGACGGCGGGGGAGAAAACCGGCAGAGTACGACGAAGATCGGGATTTCGATATTCTCGGTGAGGAAGGAATCGGAGAGATCAGGGACGAGCTGGAAAGTGAAGGCCGGGAAGTATTGAATGAGCTGAAGCGAAGGGGAAGATAAATTGGAAGTTTATAAATTTAAGTTATATACGGATTTTTGATTTGAAGATAGATTAATACTTTTGTGATATGAAAAGAGTGATTGTTAGCGGAGGAGGTACCGGAGGACATATCTTTCCGGCGTTGTCGATTGCGAATGCATTGAAGCGGTTGCAACCGGATATCGAGATTTTGTTTGTCGGGGCCGAGGGGAAGATGGAGATGGAAAAAGTGCCTGAAGCGGGTTATCGCATCGAAGGATTACCGGTGAGGGGACTAAAACGTAAACTGACTCTGGAAAATGTGAAAGTATTGTATAATCTTTGGAAGAGTCTGCGTAAAGCCAGAAAGATTATCCGGGAGTTTAAACCCGATGCTGTGGTGGGAGTCGGTGGATATGCCAGTGGGCCGATCGGACGGGTAGCTGCAGAAGCAGGTATTCCTTTGATTTTGCAGGAACAGAATTCCTATGCAGGGGTGACGAATAAACTACTGGCGAAAAAAGCTTGTAAGATTTGTGTGGCTTATGAAGGGATGGAGCGTTTTTTTGAAAAAAAGAAAATTATCTTTACCGGTAACCCGGTGCGGAAAGATCTGTTACAGGCCCGGGAAATCAGGGCTGAAGGAATAGAATTCTATGGACTGGATGCCTCGAAGAAGACGATATTGGTGACCGGAGGAAGCTTGGGTGCCGGCACATTGAATAAAGCGGTGATGCGTTGTTTAAAGGATATAGGGCAGTGGCAAGAGGTACAGGTATTGTGGCAGTGTGGTAGTTATTATTATGAGGATCTGAAAAAACAGCTGGACGGTAAATTACCGGAAAATGTAAAATTACTGGCTTTCCTGAAGCGGATGGATTTGGCTTATGCTGCTGCGGATATTGTCGTTGCCCGTGCCGGAGCAGGGACAATATCCGAACTTTGCTTATTGGAAAAAGCGGCGGTATTGATTCCTTCGCCTAATGTGGCAGAAGATCATCAGACAAAGAATGCTATGGCGCTGGTCGATAAAGGGGCTGCTGTCATGATCAGGGATACGGAAGCTGAAGAACGGTTGGAACAGGTGCTCACCGGTTTGCTATCGGATGAAAAACAACGGAAAGAGCTGGAAAAGCATATAGCGAAATTGGCTATCCGGGATTCGGATGAGCAAATTGCGAGAGAAATATTGAAGGTGATCGGCTAAGTGTTTGAAAATAGTATGGTTGAGTTAGAACAGACGATAAAAAACGTTTATTTCCTGGGTATCGGAGGAATAGGTATGAGTGCTTTGGCCCGTTATTTTAAGGCTAAAGGGTACAAAGTGGCCGGTTATGACCGGACTCTTTCGGCATTGACTCAAAAAATGCAGGCTGAAGAAGAAATCCGGATTAATTATATCGATGAAGAGGAAGAGATTCCGGCTGAATTCCGGGATAAAACGACGACGTTGGTGGTATATACTCCGGCGATACCCGGGGATAACCGGCAACGGGCTTATTTCGTAGGGGCGGGTTTCGATTTGCATAAACGGGCGGAGGTCCTGGGTATGATTTCCCGGAAAGGAAAGGCGATCTGTGTAGCCGGTACACATGGGAAAACGACGGTATCTACGCTGACTGCCTTTTTGTTAAAAAATTCAACCGTAGGATGTAATGCTTTTTTGGGCGGAATAGCGGCGAATTTTGGAACTAATCTATTGCTGGATCGTAATTCTTCGTATATCGTTATCGAAGCAGATGAATTCGACCGTTCGTTTTTACATCTGAGTCCGGAAATAGCGGTAATCACGGCAATGGATGAAGATCATTTGGATATCTATGAGAATAAAGCCAATCTGTTGGAGGCTTTCGAAGCATTTGCCGGACAAGTGAACCCACAGGGCGGGAGACTGTTTCTGAAAAAAGGATTGCAGTTGAAGCAGACGCAGGTAACCGGTTATTACGGCGTAGAGGTGAAAGCCGATTGTTATGCCGATGGGTTGAGGATCGAACAGGGACGTTATGTATTCGATTATCATGGGCGTGGGGTAGATATCGAAGGATTGATACTGGGAATACCGGGGCGGTTGAATGTTGAAAATGCAACGGCAGCCATCACGTTGGCTTTGGAAGCCGGAGTACAGCCTGAGGAAATCCGCAGGGCACTGCCTGACTTTAAGGGAGTAGCCCGGCGTTTTAATATACAAGTGTATACTGAAAAGACCATTTATATCGACGATTACGCTCATCATCCGCGGGAGATCGAGGCTACGCTGCGTTCTGTCCGGGAAATGTGGCCCGATCGGCCGGTGACGGTGGTTTTTCAGCCTCATTTATATACCCGGACCCGGGATTTTCAGGAGGATTTCGCCCGGAGCCTGAGTTTGGCCGACCGGGTGGTTTTACTGGAGATTTATCCGGCCAGGGAACGACCTATTCCGGGAATTACTGCGGAAGTGATCCGGAAAAGGCTTACTGTTCCGGGGAATATTGTGACAAAAGAGGAACTGTTACAACAGATTATACCTGATTTTCAGGGAGGTATATTGGTGACGATGGGAGCAGGGGATATCGATCGGTTGGTGGGAGAGATTGGGGAGAAGGTAAAAAGGTAGAAAGTAAAAAGTTAAAGGCTATATGCTATAAGCTATAAAGGCGGGAAGAATGAAAAAAACATTGCCTTACATATTATCTGTCAGTTTGTTTGTATACCTGATAATTGTGTTTACCTTTGCATCGGCAAAATTGAGGGAGGTAAAATGTGAGGGGTTGCAGGTTGTCGTTGACGGTACCGAAGAAAATGCGTTTATCGACGAGACGGAAGTGTTGGGGATTATTAAACGCGGATATGGTGATATCGAGGGATGCAATATAGTCAGTGTCGATAAAGACAGTTTGGAGCATATTCTGGTCAGAAATTCGGTGATTAAGTCGGCTCAGGTTTACTACACTTTGGACGGTTATTTTCATGTAGAAATCACACAACGAAAGCCTGTACTGAGAATTATGTCAGGTGAAGGTTATTATGTGGATGAAGATGGTAAAATCATGCCGTTGTCCCGGAAATATACGTCGCGCGTAGTCGTGGCTACCGGAAATATATCCAGAAAGTTTGCTTGTAATGGTTTATACCCTTTTATAATGACTTTACGGAATGATGAGTTCTGGGATGCTTTGGTGGAACAGATCGTTGTCGAAAAAGGAAATGAAGTTGTACTGATCCCGAAAGTCGGGAATTTCAGGATTGTATTAGGGACTTTGGACGATATGAACGAGAAATTGGAAAATTTACGTCTTTTCCTTCGGGAAGGTATAGTTTTAAAGGGATGGAACGTATATAAAGAAATAAATCTGAAGTTTAAGAATCAGATAGTATGTGTTAAAAGATAATATAGCAGATTATGGGTTGGACTGCATCTTTGGATATGGGATCTGAAAAAATGGTTATGGCGCTGGCTTCGGGAGAAGGGAGCGTTTGCCATTTGAAAGGAATAAAGATTATGGCCTCACAAGGCATCGAACATGGCGTAATCAAGGATAAGGAGAAGGTGAGAATGTGTATTCGTAGCCTGATGTCGGAGCTGATGAAAGACCGGGAAATCGAGGTGATGAATGTGGCCTTGTCGGGAGCTGTTTTGCGGATCGTCGAACGAAGAATAGTCGTACCTATACAAAAGAAAGTCGTTGAACAAAGTGATTTATTCCGGGCAGAACAACGTTGCATAGACGCTTATGGCGGAGGACAGGATGAAGTGGTGGATATCCTGCCGGTAGGTTATGCGATCGACCGCGGGGAAATGATCGCCGATCCGCTGGGTAGAAGCGGACGGAATCTGGAGGTGACCTATCAGGTATATCTGGCCGATTATGATTATTTGGCCGATATTCAGGGACTGTTCGAGGGAAGCGGGATTCAGGAGATAGAGTTTTATCCGGCGGTTCGTGCTTATGCTGAAGCACTGGATGTAGAACGGGCTGAACGTGACTTTGCTTTGGTGGATCTGGGAGCGATGGGAGTGAACGTCGTCCTTTTCCGTGATGGAATGTTGGAATATGAAGCGCATTTGCCGATCGGGGTACGGACGATAGATACCGATACGATGGCTGCTTTTGCCTTGAGTTTCGGACAAGCCCGTAAGTTGAAACACGAATACGGACAGGCCTTAAGGTCGATCTGTAAAAATAAAAAATTGCCGATACCGGATACCCGCTTAACGTTGGAAAGCCGGGATTTGGCTACGGTTATACAAAGTCGGTGCGAAGAATTGCTGGAGGGTGTGATTTTCCAGTTGCAGCAATGGGGATTCGATGATGTCGAAGATCCGGTATTGTTGACAGGAGGAGGCAGCCGGTTGCAGGATGTAGATGAATTGTTGCGGCGGATGTCCGGACATCCTGTAGAAAGTGCTGCGGCACGTCGGATTCAGGCCCCCCGGGAAGAAGTGTTGCGGACACCTGAGTATCTGGTGGCTCTGGGACTGTTGCTTTGTGCCCGGCAAGAACCGAAGGAGACCCCTAATGGTATCGGAGAAAAGATTGTCAGAAGAATCGGTAAGATCTTCGGTATTTAGGCTCCGGAATGTTTAACTTTTATTTTTCAAGTTATGGAAATTGAAGACGACCTGATTTCATTGAAATTACCTGATGCAACTCAAGAAGAATCGATCATTAAGGTGATCGGTGTCGGCGGAGGTGGAAGTAATGCCGTAAACCATATGTTCCGGCAGGGAATTCATGGGGTTGAATTTGTCGTTTGTAATACGGATATACAAGCTTTGCGCCAGAGCCGGGTAAAAAACCGGATCCAGTTGGGGAAGGAGCTGACAGAAGGACGCGGGGCTGGTTGCCAGCCCGAAAGAGGACGTCTGTCCGCTATCGAGAGTATGGATTTTATCAAAACGATTCTCGAACATAATACCCGGATGGTGTTTATTACTGCCGGAATGGGGGGAGGGACGGGTACCGGAGCCGCTCCTGAAATTGCCCGGCAGGCGAAGGAATTGGGTATTCTGACCATCGGTATCGTGACCGTGCCTTTCAGCTTCGAAGGCAAACGCAAGATCGAACAGGCGATGACCGGTATCGATGAACTGGAAGAGTATGTAGATGCTTTGCTGATTATTGCCAATGAACGGTTGCGGGAGATATACGGAGACCTGAAGTTGTCCGATGCTTTTGCTATGGCCGATAACGTCCTGACGATTGCGGCGAAGAGTATTGCCGAAATCATTACCGTAAAAGGATATGTCAATGTCGATTTTGCCGATGTCGAGAGCGTGATGCGGGATAGCGGGGTGGCTTTGATGGGAGCGGCTGAAGCGGAAGGAGAAGGCCGGGCGATGGAAGCCTTGACGAATGCTTTGATATCGCCTTTGTTGAACAGTAACGATATTCGGGGAGCTTCTAATATTCTGTTGAATATGCTTTACGGCGAAAAGGAAGTCACGATGGATGAAATCAGTCTGATCACCGATTCGTTGCGGGAGAAAGTAGGAAGAAATGTGAATGTGATTTGGGGGACCGGTAAAGACGAGACCTTGGGGGATAAACTGCGGGTAGCGGTGATCGCTACCGGATTTAACAATAACCGGGGAAGAGCTACTGCTGCAACAGAGCAGAAAATAGAAACGGCAACTACGACATCGGCTAAAAAGCCCTATTTTAAGGTGGAGCCCTTGCCCGACGATCTGGAGATGAAGGTTATGAATCCGGCCGAACTGGAGGAAGAAGCCCGTTTGCGCCGTCAGAAACAGGAAGAAGAACGGGCGAGAAAACAGAAACGGGAATCTAACCGACGGGTAGACCGTTTTGAGCGGAGCCAGCGGGGAGTCAATGAAGTGCCCGATACGAACGGATGGCTCAAACGAAAGATCGGTACGCTTTTTAGTGATGAAGAATAAACAAATAAACGAATAATACCATGGTCGACGGATTTATAAATTTTAATCTGAACGAGAAAACGCCTACCATTATCAAGGTGATCGGTGTCGGTGGCGGAGGTGGAAATGCTGTGGAATATATGTACGAGAAAGGGATCTGTGATGTCGATTTTGTCATTTGTAATACAGATTATCAGGCGCTCCGCAACAGTCCGATTCCTTGTAAAATTCAGTTGGGGAAAGAGTTGACCGCAGGACATGGAGCAGGTAATAATCCTGCCATGGGAGAGAAGTCGGCTCAGGAGAGTCTGGCCGATATAGAAGCTATTCTGAAGAAGGATACCCGGATGGCCTTTATCACGGCTGCTATGGGAGGAGGTACCGGTACGGGGGCTGCCCCGGTGATTGCCAGGTTGTCTAAGGACATGGGGATTCTGACGGTTGGGATCGTTTCGGTGCCGGCGCGTTTCGAAGGTCCGAAACGTTTGGATCAGGCCCGTGACGGATTGCGTCGCTTAAAAGATCATGTGGATTGTCTGATCGTTATCGATAATGAAAAAATCAAATCGATCTATGGATCGCAAACTATATCGCAAGCTTTTGCAAAAGCCAACGATGTACTGAATATCGCTGCTAAAGGTATTGCTGAGATTATTACCCTTCCGGGATATATCAATGTCGATTTTGCCGATGTCAGGACGGTGATGACGGATAGTGGGGTGGCTATTATGGGAGCTGCCCAGGCTAGCGGTGAGGACCGGGCGATCCGGGCAATCACAGAGGCTTTGGAAAGTCCGCTGCTGAATAATAACGATATTTTAGGAGCGAAAGATATTTTACTGAATATTACTTCCGGAACAGATGAGATTACCATGGACGAAATGTCTCAGATTACTTCCCATATTATTCGTAAAGTGGGAAATAATGCCGCTGTGATCTGGGGTGTGGGTACCGATCCCGATTTGGGGGATGCCGTCTCTGTGACGATCATTGCTACCGGTTTCCCTACCGGAGATATCGAGTTGTTCGGAGAAGAGAATACTTGTGCCGGATATGCTAAACAACCGGAATGCCTGAAAGAGGAAGAAGTACGGGTGAAACCCGGATTGACCGAAGAACAGGTGAGGGAATTAGAGACGGTACCTGCATTCGAACGGAGGGACTTGAGGGTGAGTTGAGGCTAAAAGCTAAAGGCTAGAAAGCTAAAGGCTAGAAAGCTAAAGGCTAAAAGCTAAAGGCTAAAAGCTAAAGACGGGAGAGGCACAAAAAGTAAAAGGTAAAAGGTAAAAAGTAAAAGGGGGGAAAGATAGGGGGAGGAAGAGAGAAATGGGGAAGAGGAGAAAGTGCAACAATGGAGTTGCCAAGTAACGCAGCAAGATGCTGCATTAAAAAAAAGAATGGAAAAATTTAAAGAATTAGGTTTAGAAGGAGAAATTCTAAAAGGAATTGAAGATTTAGGGTTCGAGGTTCCTAGTCCTGTACAGGAAAAAGTAATTCCCGTGATTTTAGGGGAAGAAAATGATTTGGTGGCCTTGGCTCAGACCGGGACCGGTAAAACAGCGGCTTTCGGTTTGCCCTTATTGCAAAAGCTGGACACTTCATTGAATGCAATTCAGGTGCTGATTCTGAGTCCTACCCGCGAGTTGTGTATGCAGATCGGTAAGGACTTGCAGAATTATGCGAAATACCGGAGTGATATCCGGGTGGCATGTGTATATGGGGGGGCGGATATCCGCAAACAAATCAGGGAATTGGATAGGGGTGTACACGTATTGGTGGCTACTCCGGGCCGTCTCTGTGATTTAATCAAGCGGGAAGCGGTGAAAATCGAACAGGTTCGGGCAGTCGTACTCGATGAAGCCGACGAGATGTTGAATATGGGTTTTAAGGAGGATCTGAATTTTATTTTGGATGAAACTCCTGCAGAAAGAAATACCTATCTGTTTTCAGCGACTATGCCTCGTGAGGTGGAACGTATCGCTAAGAATTATCTCCGTAATCCTCAGGAAATTTCTACCGGAAAGAAAAATCAGGGGGCAGATACAGTGACGCACGAATATTATCAGGTGCTGGCCAGGGATTGTTATGAGACTCTTCATCGGGTGATCGACTGCGCTCCGGATATGTATGCGATTATTTTCACCCGGACGAAAATGGATGCCCGGGAAATTGCCCGGAAGTTACAGAAAGACGGGATCGATTGTGATGCCCTGCACGGTGACTTGAGTCAGGCACAACGGGATGATGTGATGGACCGTTTCCGGGCTAAACGGCTGAAAGTGCTGGTGGCTACCGATGTGGCTGCCCGGGGATTGGATGTGGACAATCTGACTCATGTAATCAATTATAATTTGCCCGAAGATGTGGAAAGTTACACTCATCGTAGCGGTCGCACCGGCCGGGCCGGACGTGAGGGGATTTCGGTGGCTATTATCAATTCGAAAGAAAAAGGAAAATTGCGCCGGATCGAGAATATCCTGAAGAAAAAATTCCAGTATAAGGAAGTGCCCGGAGGTGAAGAAGTGTGTCGGGCTCAGCTGTCGTATTATGCCGACAAGATCCTGATGACAGAACCGAAAGAGACTCTGGATAAATACCGGCACGAGTTGTTCGAGAAATTCGAGGAGTTGTCTAAAGAAGAGTTGATCCAGAAGATGATGTCCTATGAATTCGGAAAATTACTGAAAAAATATGCTTCGGTTGCCGATTTGAATCTTTCGGATGAAGAGCGGCACGATGGAGGACGGGGAGAAAAACGGCGTGGAGAACGGAAAAATGAAGAGAGTGTGACTTTTACGACTTTCTCTGTGAATGTCGGTAAAGAGGACGGGTTCACTCCACGTGATCTGATGACTATTATCAATGAGAATGCCCCGCGGAAAGGATTGGAAATCGGGAGTATCCGCATTTTCGGTAATAATACGAAATTTGAAGTCGATGTGCGTGGAATCAACGGGTTTATGTCTTGTTTCCGGAATGTCAGTTTCAACGGTCTGCCCTTTACGCTTTCCGAGGTAAAGGATCGTTATAACCGTTCGGACCGGGGTGGAGAACGCCGGAGTTCTACTGCCAACAATAAATGGCGTTCGGCAAACCGCCGGAGTGACGGAAGTAGCCGTGGACGCTTCGGAGAAAAGAAAAAAGGTATCGAAAGCGGAGGTCGTTCCCGCAAGAAAAGATAAGACGATAAACGACGGATGAAATAGAACAAAAGATAAAACAGATGAAACGGTGATAACGGTTGAGTCTGTTTTATTTTTATAATGAAGCTGTTTTTCAATGGAAGTATTACTATATTTTTTGACAGGAGCCGGAATAGGTGGTTTACTGACTTATCTTTCGACCCGTATCGGGAGAAAAGGAATGGAGGTCAATCTTCGGATATTGCAGGAAAAAGCGAAAGCATGGGAAGAGAAGGAACAGCGATGGCAGGAAGAAAAAATGGCCTTGATCCGCGATAATGAACGGTTGAAGGAGAATTTGCGGCAGACGGAAGAAAAATGGAGGGGGCAAAAAGAGGAGATTTTGCAAATAGCGGCTTTACAGAAAGAACAGTTTCAAAATCTGGCAAACGATATCCTGGAGGATAAATCCCGGCGTTTTACGGAAGCGAACCGGGAAAATATAGAGCGTATACTGGGCCCTTTGAACAAAGATATTCAGGAGTTCCGTAAAAAAGTGGAAGAAAGCTATTCGAAAGAAACGGTCGAGCGGACCGTACTGGAACGAAAGATCGCAGAATTGGTGCAGCTGAATAATCGGATCCGGGAGGATGCCGTCAATTTAACCAATGCTTTGAAAGGAAATACGAAAACGCAGGGGGATTGGGGGGAAATGATTCTCGAGCGAATTCTTGAAAATTCGGGATTGACGAAAGGAAGGGAGTATTTTATTCAGGAAACGTTGAAAGATGAAAGCGATAGGGTGATCCGGACAGAGAACGGGAACACGATGCGGCCGGATGTGATTGTGGTGTATCCTGATAACCGGAAGGTGATTATCGATTCTAAAGTTTCGTTGACCGCCTACGTCGATTATTGCAATGCAGAGACTGAAACGGAACGGGAAGTTGCCTTGAAGGCCCATTTGTTGTCGGTAAGGAAACATATAGACGAATTGTCTGCCAGGAATTATTGCGATTGGTGTGACGGTGCCCTGGATTTTGTGATGTTGTTTATTCCCAACGAATCTTCTTATGTGTTGGCTATGCAGTCGGAACCTACCCTTTGGCATGAAGCTTATCGGAAAAGGGTATTGTTGTTGAGTCCTTCCAATCTGATCGTATCTTTGAAACTCACTGCCGATTTATGGAGCCGGGAATACCAAAACCGCCATGCTCAGGAAATCGCTGAACGGGGAGCTAAGCTTTACGATAAATGTGTGGCTTTTCTGGAAAGCCTGACCGCTATCGGCGACAACATCCAACGTACAGAAGAAAGTTACAGGCAAACATTAAACCGCTTAAAAGAAGGTAACGGAAACCTGATCTCCCAAACCCTGAAACTAAAAGAATTGGGGGTGAAATCCCGCAGAGGAGACAAAGAAATCCCTGAAGAACTAATTAGGTGATTCTGATTTTTCTTGTTTTGTTTCCTGTTTTTCTCATTCTCCGTTTTATATTTTATCTTTGTAAAATAATCCCAAATGGAATGGAATATGGATATAGTAAAAGCAGAATTTGTCGTCAGTAATGCAACAGTGGAGAAATGTCCGAAGCCGGACCGGCATGAATATGCTTTTATCGGGCGGTCGAATGTCGGAAAATCATCGTTGATCAATATGCTGACGAACAATAAAAAATTGGCTAAGACAGCTGCACGGCCCGGGAAGACCCAATTGATCAATCACTTTCTGATCAACGATATGTGGTATATGGTGGATTTGCCCGGATATGGATATGCCCGTACTTCCGAAACCGCCCGCCGGCAATTTGAAAAAATGATTCGGGATTATATTCTCAAACGGGAGAATTTGGTCTGCCTTTTTGTCTTGATAGACAGTAGACTGGAACCGCAGAAAATCGATTTGGAATTTATGGAATGGCTGGGTGAGAATGGGGTTCCCTTTGTGATGATTTTCACGAAAGCGGATAAACTCTCTGCCACACAACGCTTGAAATGTATCGACGACTATCATAAGGTGATGCTGGAAACCTGGGAGACGACACCTATGGCTTTTATGACTTCTTCTGAAAAGCGATTGGGACGGGAAGAGGTGCTGGATTATATCGATGAATTGAACCGTACCGTAAAATTGTAGGATTGAATAGGTTTATAAAGTACATAAACTTTAAGTGACAAAAGAGCAACTTTAAGAACTGATTATATTTTAGAATATGGAGACGAACGTTGTGCTTGCTGTCTTGTTTTGGGGATGTTTGCTCCTGGGGATGCCGGAGGGCCGGGGACAGGAGGCTGAGTGGCGTAAAGGGACTTATCCTGACGGGACATTACGTTATGAAGGGTATTTCAGAGCAGGAAAGCCTGCCGGAGAAATGAAACGGTATTATCCTGACGGTAAGTTGCAGGCGCGGATGGTGTATCGCGGAGATACGGTCGAGGCTGTGTTGTACAGCCGGAAAAGCGATTGTTGCATGCGGGGAAAATATGTCGGCCGGAAGAAGCAGGGGACCTGGGAATATTTTAAGAACGATTGTCTTTTGATGAAGGAGGAATATCGTGATCAGGTATTGAATGGGAAGACGGTCCGTTTTTTCAGTACGGGTAATCCCGCTGAGGAAAAAGGTTGGGTGAACGGTAAACCGGAAGGGGAGTGGAAATTGTATTATGATAACGGACAGTTGCGGATGATCGCCGGTTTGAAAGCCGGAAAATTGGATGGGGAAGTGAAGACTTATAGTTATCAGGGGATATTACGTTCGGAAGGCCGGTACCGGAATGACCGGAAAGAGGGAACCTGGGTATTTTTCGATGATTCGGGGGTAGAGGTAAAACGTAAAAACTACCGCGCCGGTATTTCGGATACGGCAGAGGAAGATGAGCTGGAAGAAAGCCGGCAGTTGGATGTTTTGTTATCGACGGTAAAAAAGATTCCCGATCCGGCTGTTTTTGCCGATGATCCGGAGGGGTATATGAAATTAACCGGGATGGAATGATGGAGGCGATCAGTCTATATGAATTGAACAACCGGATCAAGCAGACTTTGAAGGCTAGCTTTGCCGATTCGGTTTGGATTACGGCCGAGATTACAGAGGTACAGCTGAATCGTTCCGGTCATTGTTATTTGCAATTGGCGGACAAGAGGGAACAGGAAGACAGTATTGTAGCCACTGCCCGGGGGACGATCTGGGCGTTTACCTTTCGTACGTTGCGTCCTTATTTCGAGACGACAACCGGACGGCAGTTGGAGAAAGGGATGAAAGTCCTGTTGAATGTCGAGGTCGTTTTTCATGAATTATACGGTTATTCGTTGAATATCCGGGATATCGACCCGACTTATACCATCGGGGATCTGGAACGGAAAAAGAGAGAAATCCTGGCTCAGCTCGAGGCCGACGGGGTAATCGATATGAACCGGGAACTGGAATTCCCGGTATTGCCTAAAACGATCGCAGTCATTTCTTCACCTACGGCTGCAGGATTGGGAGATTTTATGAATCAGCTGCAGACCAATCCGTACGGGTATCGTTTTCAGGTCAAACTCTTTCCGGCGATTATGCAGGGGGATAAAACGACCGATTCGGTGATTGCCGCTTTGGAACGGATTTATGAATATGAATCGGTATTCGATGTGGTGGTCATTATCCGGGGAGGTGGTTCGCAGACCGATCTGGGTTGTTTCGATTCTTATGAGATGGCTGCTAATATTGCGCAGTTTCCCTTGCCTGTGATTGCCGGAATCGGTCACGAGAGAGACGAAACAATCGTCGACCGTGTTGCACATATGCGGGTGAAGACTCCTACGGCTGCTGCCGCTTTTTTGATCGGGACTTTCCGGGAGCAGGATGGGCAGTTGGAGACCTGGAAAAATGATTTTATCGTAGGAGTGCAGGAATTGCTCCACAACGAACAAAACAGACAGGTGGTAAGGATATCCGATTTTAAACGTTCGGTGCAAGTGGTGTTGACAGGGAATCGAACAAACCTGAAATTGCTGTCCCAACGTTTGGACCATGCTTCTGAAAATTATATCCGGAACCGGCAGGTATATTTCGATCGTTTGAAAATGAAAATAACCGGCCGGATAGATGTCTTGGCCGATCGTCAGCGAAATCGCCTGGAAAATTTCGGAAAGGCCTTACAACAACAAACCGGTCGGATATTTGCAGATCAACACCGTCGTCTGGAATTGGCTGCAACGACGATCAAATACGTAGATCCTAAAAATGTGCTGGAAAGAGGTTATTCGATCACCCGTTTGAATGGAAAAGCAGTCAGAAAAGCTGCGGTTTTACAAGCCGGAGAGATCGTGGAAACCGAATTAGCTCATGGTAAAATCCAATGTCAAATCCTTAACAACTCAGCAACTCAGCAACTCAGCAACTCAGCAACTCAGTAACTCAGTAACTCAGTAACTCAGCAACTCAGTAACTCAGCAACTCAGTAACTCAAAAACTTTTATAACCCTATGGAAGAAAATAAATTAACCTATAAAGAGGCTATGGCCGAAATCGAGGATATCGTGACTAAACTGGAAAATAATCAACTGGATGTCGATGAATTGAGCGGCAAGGTAAAGCGGGTATCGGAATTGATTGCTTTTTGTAAATCCAAACTGCACGAGACCGAGGAAGAGGTAGAGAAGATTTTGAAGACGATAGAAGATTGATGATGAGATATTGGGGAGTTGTATTTTGTTTTTGTCTTTGGGGGTGGGGCGTGCAAGGACAGCCGGAAGTGGCTTTAAAGCAATTACTGGAAACGCCGGGATTGAATCACGCTGCTATCGGTATATCGGTGAAAAAAGTCGGAGATGGAACGACGGTATTGGCTCATCAGGCAGGAATGGCCTTGACTCCGGCCTCCGTGACGAAATTACTGCCTACTGTATTTGCTTTACAGGAAAGAGGGAAAGATTTTCGTTTTAAAACCCGGGTCGGGTATACCGGAAAGATACAAGATGGTACTTTAACCGGAGATTTGATTCTTGTGGCAGCGGGTGATCCGACGCTCGAGTCCCGTTATTTCCCCAATCATTCTCTTTTGAGTCCGATCGTCACTGCGTTGGAAAAAGCAGGAATACAACGAATAGACGGAAGTATCCGGGTCGAGGGAGCATTACCGGGAGTGAATATTCCGGGATCGTGGACTTGGGAAGATGTTTCGAATTACTATGCAGCTTTGTATCTGCCCTTCAATTACCGGGATAATACCTGTTTTTATCATTTTCAGACAGGAGTCGCAGGCACTCCGGCTAAGTTAAAAGAGATTGTCCCTGCTTTGCCGGGAGTGAAAATAGTGAATGAGGTAACGGCTGCTGTCGGAAACCGGGATGATGCCTGGGTGTTCGGAGGACCCTATAGTGAAGTTTTATGTATTCGGGGGACTCTTCCACAAAACCGGACGCTCTTTAAAGTGAAAGGTGCGATACATCGTCCGGCTGAGGTATTTGTGGCCGAATTGACCGATATACTGAAAGCCAGGGGAATTACCGTTGCGAAGAAAAAAATCGAAGAACAACCCCGTACGGAATGGTTGACCCTGACTTCTCCTGAATTGGGGGAAATCGTATTCCATACCAACAAAGCCAGTGTCAATTTGTTTGCCGAAGCCTTAGGGTGCCTGGTAGCTCCGGCGGATTGGCCGGAAAAGGTCGGAATGTTACTCAAAGAGGCTGGGATACCGGCGGAAGGAATGATCTTAAAAGATGCCTGTGGGTTGTCGCCGATGGATGCTGTGCCGGCTTCTGTTTTTACCGACCTGTTGGTTTATGCAGACAAAGTGGTAGGGGAGACATTGGGCCGTTCATTGCCGGTGGCAGGAAAAGACGGTGGTTTAAGTGGTTATTGTATCGGAGCGACAGCATTGAAAGGACGGATGCAGGCTAAAACCGGGTCGATGTCCGGGGTACGTTGTCTGGCAGGTTACCTGACTACTACGGGGAATGAACGAATGGCCTTTACCGTTCTCATCAACCATTATACCTGTACTGCTTCACAATTACAAAAAGCGGTCGGAAAATTCTTGCAAAGTCTGCTGAGCTATTGATATTCCGATCCCCCTCCCGTGATTGGTTTATCTTCGGAAAGAAAGGGTGAAAACACTTCCTGCACCGGTTTGTGATTTGACGGTGATATTGCCTTTATGGAGGGTCATGATTTGTTTACACAGGCTGAGACCGATACCCGAGCCTCCGGATTTGGTTGTGAAAAAAGGAACGAAGATTTTATCCAAAGCTTCAGGGACGATGCCCGGTCCGTTGTCCTCGACGTGGATGGTGATCTGAGTGGTGTCGGATTGGGTGGTGATGCGGATCAGGGGAGCCGGTATATCCCGGCAGGCTTCTTCGGCATTTCGGATGAGATTGAGGAGTACCTGTTCGATCTGGGTTCGGTCGGCTTGGATTTGCAGGCGGGGATCGTGACAAATAAATTCACAGGGAATAACAGAGGTCGCATGGAGTTTCCGAAGACCGGTGAATAATTCTTCCAGCGAGAGCGGGACTAATTCGGGAGCCGGGATACGGGTAAGTTTCCGGTAATTTTGTACAAATTCGAGTAATCCTTTACTACGCCGGTGGATCGCTTCTAAAGCCTGGAGCATGACCGGTGAGGTCGCATCTTCGGTCGTTGTCCGGGCAACCCGTTCCGTCAGGGTTTCGGATAGAGAAATGATGGGGGCCAGGGAGTTCATGATTTCATGGGTCAGCACCCGGATCAGTTTTTGCCAGGCTTCGATTTCATTGTTTTCCAGTACCGAATGAATGTTTTTCAGGCTGATCAATAATAATTCTTTGCCCTGTATTCTGAAAATGACCGGATTCAGAGCGATTTCACGAACCCGGCCGGATTGTTCCAGACGCAGAATATGAGTTTCTCCGGGGATAAGCCGCAGCAATAGGTCGGGTAAGTCAGGGGTAATCGCTGCCAGTTCTGAAAGTTGGCGAAGGCTGGTCAGGCCGAATTCCCGAAGCACGGTTTTATTATACCATTCGATGGTTCCGTTCCGGTTGAGGACCAATATGCCCGAATCGATGGTACTCAACAAGGTATTATAATATAGGTGTTGTTCTTCGAGGGTGTACATTTTTTCCCGGAATTGCTTTAAAGCTTGTTCCATCGCCTGCGTTAACCGAGGGTCTGCCTGTTTTTTACTCCCCGGACGGAAAGATAACGAAAAATCTGAAAAACGGATAGCCGTAATGAGCCGCATGACCATTTCGGTCAACTTTTGTTGCTGCTTGTCGATATGGAGGATAAACAGGAGAATGACGAAAAAAGTAAAGAGCGAACAAAACCAAAGCGATTTCATCAATAGGATTCCCAACAAAACAGAAAGGAAGACCAACGATCCGCTTTGTAAGAGTAAGATCAGACGGGAGTTTTGGAAAGATTTCATCAGATTTCGTATTTTTCCAGTTTACGGTAAAGGGCAAAACGGGTGATGCCCAGCATTTCGGCAGCCCGGCTGATATTACCTTCACATTTTTTCATCGCTTTCTCTATCGCTTTTTGTTCCAATTCCATCAGGTTTAAGGTTTCCAGGTCACCGGTAGTACTACTATATGGGGGACGTAACATAAAATTGTCCGGTTCTAACAGCTTGCCCGGGGCCAGGATAACGGCCCGTTCGACAGCATGCTGTAATTCCCTTACATTGCCCGGCCAATTGTATTGGAGCAATTTTTGTTGGGTGTCTCGTGTAAAGCCTGTGATTTCTTTTTTGTATTTATAGCAATAGCGGTTGAGAAAATGCCGGGCCAGGAGTAAAATATCCTTTCCCCGTTCCCGGAGGGGAGGAATCGGGATTTCGATGGTATTGATGCGGTAAAGAAGGTCCTGGCGGAATTTTCCTGTAGTGACCATATTGTGGATATCGGCATTGGTGGCACAGATCAAACGGATATCGATGTTTTTAGGCTGAGTAGAACCTAAACGGGTGATTTGACGTTTCTCGATCGCTGTCAATAGCCGGGCTTGCATGGGAAGCGAGAGATTTCCGATTTCGTCCAGAAACAGGGTTCCCCCCGAGGCGGTTTCCATACGTCCTGCTTTGTCTTTCCGGGCATCGGTGAAAGCTCCTTTTTCGTAACCGAAAAGCTCGCTTTCGAATAAGGTTTCCGGGATTGCCCCCAGGTCGATCGGGACAAAAGGAGCTCCGTTGCGGGAAGAGTTTTGGTAAATGGCTCTGGCTATCAGGTCTTTCCCCGTACCGTTTTCACCCAATAGAAGAATGTTGGCGTCGGTACCCGAGATCTTTTTGATGGTGTGAATTACTTCCAGTATGGCCGGCGATTCACCGATGATTTCTACTCCTTCGTCCGGAGCGGAAAGGGCTGTCAGCTGCTCTTTCAAAGCCACTACTTCGGTCCGGGTTTGGCGGAGACGGATAGCCGAGGAAATGGTGGCCAGCAGTTTTTCGGTTTCCCAGGGTTTAGGAATAAAATCGATCGCGCCGGCACGAATAGCTTTCACGGCTTTCTCGGTGTCGGCGTATGCGGTGATAAACAACACGACGGCTTGCGGGTCTTTTTGTAAAATTTTTTCCAGCCATAGAAAGCCTTCTTGTCCACTGCTGGCATCCCGGCTGAAATTCATGTCCAGTAAGATAATGTCCGGGTTGAAATTGTCCATAAAATATTCTATACGCGCAGGAGAAGTGGTGACCTTTATTTTTTCCACATAAGGCTCTAATAATAGATTCAAAGCAAAAAGCACATCTTCATTATCGTCTACAATCAGAATTTTTCCATCCATGGTTTTAGGATTGAACAGGTGTTGTTATTCATTTCAAACAAATGTAGGAATAATATTTACAGCTTGTATGTGCGGATTCGAACATTTTTTGTGCGGATATGCACATCTATTTTATCGCTTTTGTTTTGTAAGTTATTGATTATTATATTATTTTGATTGTGGCACGTTGTTTGCCTCCCTGATTTGTAAAAAGAAACCTATGAACCTGAAATTATGCTATATCACAGGATGGTCATTACTGGTAGCTACCGGGCTTTCGGCCCAGAATAGGGGCGATCTTGCGGTTAAAGTAGCCCGGGATAGCGGTCAGGTGATCGAATTGACTTTGCAGGAGGCTGTCGACATGGCCCGTACAAATTCACCCTCGGCAGTATCTGCCCGTCACACTTTCCGTTCGGCTTATTGGAGTTATCGTTCTTTTCGGGCGAATTATCTGCCTTCATTGACGTTTTCGTCTAATCCCGATCTGACACGAACGATTAGTAAAGTCACCTTGGGGGATGGTTCGGAGAAATACGTCAGTCAGAATATGTTGACGGTAGACGGTGAATTGTCGATTTCCCAAAATGTCTCCCTGACCGGAGGTAGTTTTTTTGTACAGAGTTCGTTACAACGGATGAAATTGTTCGATTCTAATTCGGTATCCTTCCGTTCTTCCCCGATTATTATCGGTTATAGCCAATCCTTGTTCGGATACAATAGCCTGAGATGGGACCGCCGGATCGAACCGGTACGTTATCGGGAGGCGAAAAAGGCCTATGTGGAATCGCTCGAGCTGGTATCTGCTGAAACGGTGAATAAATTTTTCGCTTTGGCACAGGCTCAGAGTAATTACGATATGGCCCGGTTCAATTACAATAATGCGGATACTCTGTATAAATTCGGTAAAGGCAGGTATGAGATCGGACGGATCACAGAAAACGAACTTTTACAGTTGGAGATCAATCGGTTGAACGAATCGACCAACGTGATGGATGCTTCCATTGAAATGGACAACTGCCGTCAGGCTTTGTGTGTGTATTTGGGTCTGGATAAAAATGTTATTCTGAAAGTCCGGGTAAATGTCGAAGTTCCCCGGATCCGGGTGAATCCGGAGCAAGCCTACGAATTATTCAACCGTAATAGTCCCGATATAGATGATCTCGAACGGCAATTATTAGAAAGTAAGAGTGGTGTGGCACAGGCCAGGGCGAATGCCGGATTGAAGGCCGATCTGTATGTGCAGTGCGGATTGTCACAGACGGGGACCACTTTTAACCAGGCCTATACAAATCCCAACGATCAGCAACAGGTTCGTGTCGGGATTTCCTTACCGATCCTCGACTGGGGCCGTGGACGCGGACGGGTGAAAGTGGCGAAATCCAGGGAAGAAATGGTGAAAATACAGGTGGAACAACAACGGAACAACCTGGAAATGAATGTCCGTAAATTGGTATTACAATTCAACTTGCAGGCCGAACGGGTACAGATTGCTATGAAAACCGACCAGACAGCCCGCCGCCGTCATGAGGTGGCCCGTAAACTGTACTTACTGGGAAAATCCACTATTCTCGACTTGAATGCATCGGTCACCGAGAAAGACACTGCCAGCCGTAATTTCCTTTATGCTTTGAGTAATTACTGGAATTTGTATTATATGCTCCGGAGTATGACGCTCTATGACTTTGCCCGCCATTCGGAGATCAGTGTAGATTATAAAAAACTTGAAAATTAAATAGTATGGACCGGATTCTTGAAAAAAAACCTTTTATCATCCGCTATCGGAACTATCTGATTGCCGGTGTCGTTTTTCTCGCCTTTTTGATTTACGTGGTCGTAAATTCGATGGGAGGACGCAAGCTTCGTACAGAGGCCGATAAACTGTCGGTCGAAACGGTGAGACAAGATAAATTCCTGGAGTATGTGGATGCCGAAGGGATTGTACAACCGATCCTGACGTTGAAAGTAAATACCCGTGAAGGGGGAAGTGTCGATAAGATCATCGGCGAAGAAGGGGTGATGCTGGAAAAAGGAGATACTATCCTGATACTGACCAATCCGGAACTGATCCGTTCTATCGACGACCAAAGGGATGATTTGGATAAACAAATTACTGCATTCCGCGAGAAAGCGATCGAGATGGAACAAAAAAGCCTGAATTTGAAACAACAGGTATTACAGGCCGCTTATGAATTGGAGCGCCTCGAAAAAAGCTATGTTTTGGATCAGGAAGAATATAAGATGGGAGTGAAAAGCAAGGCGCAGCTCGAAGTTGCCCGGGATGAGTACGAATATAAAAAGAAAAGTACGGCTTTACAACTCGAGGGATTACAGCACGATTCTACCGTGACGGTGATCCGGAAAGAATTGATGCAAGGCGATCTCGAACGCGAAAAGAAAAAATTTGCCCGGGCCTGTGAACGTCTGGATAAATTGGTGGTCAGAGCTCCCGTGAAGGGACAACTGAGCTTTGTCAAAGTGACCCCGGGACAACAGGTAGGCCCGAATGAAAGCATTGCCGAGATCAAAGTGCTCGACCAGTTTAAAATCCACACTTCTCTAAGCGAATATTACATCGACCGGATTACTACCGGACTACCCGCCACCGTCAATTATCAGGATGAAAAATATCCGCTGAAAATTACCCGGGTGGTTCCTGAGGTGAAGGATCGTACCTTTGATGTCGATTTGGTATTTTGTGAAAAGATGCCCGATAATGTACGCATCGGGAAAAGCTACCGGGTACAGGTCGAACTGGGACAGCCCGAAGATGCCGTCGTTATTCCGAAAGGCAATTTCTTCCAGTATACGGGAGGACAATGGATCTACAAATTGGACGAATCCGGTAACAGAGCGGTGAAAGTACCCATTACGGTAGGCCGGCAGAATCCGCGTCAATATGAGATTATCGAAGGATTGAAAGCAGGGGATCGGGTGATCACCTCGGGTTACGATACTTTTGGAGATGCCGAAGAATTGATTCTCAAATGATAAAAGAGCAGGCAGGCATGTTGAGACAGGATTTGTAGATCGTCTGGCGGTGGCTCTGCAAATGGACAGGGCTGTCGGTAGCGATCCTGCAAGGGCCCTGAAAGAAGGAAAGTAGAAATTACAGAAAATTGAATAAAGAGATGAGTTGTCATGGACTGAAAATGGCATACCGGAATTTATTGAAGTACAAGTTACAATCGGTGATTTGTGTACTCGGGTTAGCCGGAGGATTATCCTGCTTTACGGTATGTAATTATATGTTGAGGAAAGAGTTGGCCTGGAATAAACAGTTACCCCATTACGGGGAGACTTATAAATTGGTCACTATCCGGGAAAATGGGGAGGTCGACGGGTTGGTCAGCCTGGATCTGGCTGAACAGTTGAAACAGGAGTTTCCTGAGATTGAAAAATCGGTATATTATGTCGGTATGTCCGGGGTCAGCGATAAATTATGTGTCGTCGGGCAGGAAAATGGGAAACAGACAGCTGCGAAGGCTTTCTTTGTGCTGACGGATAGTTCTTTTTTCGATTTTTATGATTTTCGGCTGACGGCGGGGAATGGGGAGAAATTGAAAAAGCAACCCGATGTTTTGATACTGACATCCGAAGGGGCCGATAAAATTTTCGGTACTTCGGAAGCGGTCGGAAAGAGTTTTACAGAAGTAAATGATTTTAAGAATACTGAGCGTTCCTGGACTGTGGCGGCGATGATGGAAAATTTTCCGCATCGTACGGATTTTCAGTATGGGGACGGGGTGGTCCTGAATTCCGATGTATTGCGTCAGGCCCGATACAGGGATTATGTTTTCGTATACTATCGCTTGCGGGAGGGGACTTCCTATGAATTGCTGAACCGTAAAATCGGTGTTTATATGGAGAAACATCCGGAGTGGAGGGGAAATACACCTTTGACTGTGAAAGTTTATCCTTACAAAGACTATAAGAAACTGACCGGGAAGCCTCTATTGAGTAAGGCGGGATTGATATTTTCCGGGATCGGGTTGCTGGTCTTGCTGACAGCGCTGTTCAATTTCCTGTTGTTTACGGCCGGCAGGATGTTCAACCGCAGGAAAGAACTGGGTATCCGGGAACTCCACGGAGCGACATCAGGGAGGCTGCTTCAGCTGTTTATGGTCGAAATAACCCTGACTTTGCTCATCACCGGAGTGATAGCGGCGGCCATGCTGGAACTGATTTCGATGTATTTTGCCGGGGAATGGACCTATTATATGAATTTTTCCGAGGGTGGGAGTTGGGTGATTAAAATGGGAGGTGATTTAGCCGAATACCTGATCGGAGTGTGGCTGTTGATGTTGGTTGTCGGATACGGAATTATCCGGCAGGTACGGCAAGCGACTATGTTACGTAATTTACAAGGAGGAGGGATTGCCTACCGTGCCCGTATGCAGACAGTGCTATTGGGAATCCAGCTGGTCATTTGTATGTTCCTGATCGGTCTCTCCTGGTTTATGCAGAATCAGCAAAAAGCCTTGGAAAGCCAGATGGCCGGGGGGATGACCCGGGCGGAGATGGAGCGTATTTATGCCTTTAATCTGAATGGTGAGAGTCTCGAGCCGATCCGGAAACAAATGCGCGATATGCTGGCGGCGAATCCCTATGCCGAAGAATGGTGCCGGAGTGGTACCGGATTACTCGCTCCCTGGATGATGTATCCCAAAGGCTATCGGATAGAAGGTGTGGAGGAAGAGAAAGAAGTGACGTTGAACTATAATTGTGTCGACCCGAACTATACCGATTTTATCCATGCGAAAATGGAGGAAGGGCGTTTTTTCAAGACCGGTGAACCTTATGTGATGGTCGTTAACCGGGCATTTGCCGATTGGCTGGGTGAAAATCCGATCGGAAAGTCTGTGACTATCGATGGGATGATGGGAGTGATTACTTACCGGATTATCGGTATCATGGAGAATCTTTTACCACCAGGAAACGAACCCCGGATCATACCGGGAATTTATCTGCCTTTCCCGGAAGGTTATATCAACGAAACGCTTTATGTGAAATTCAGGCCGGGATATGTTCAGCAAGGGATACAGCCATTGAAAGATAAAGTGCAAGCTCAGTTGAGTTCGTTTACCCCTCTATATATTGAAAATCTTTGGGTAGATATGGAAGGTTTTTAAGTAAGGTGATCGAACTCGGCAGTATGATCTTTTGGCTGGCTGTTTTTTGTATACTGATCAGTGCTTTGGGTGTGTATTCGGCAATGATGCTGGCCGTGGAAAAACGAAGCCGGGAGATGGCTATCCGTAAAATCAACGGAGCTACTTTGACGGATATTGCCGGAATCTTTTGTCTGCATTATCTGAAACTCTTGATCTTTGCCGCCTGTATCGCTTTTCCGCTGATATACGGGACGATGCACCGGTGGCTGGAAGAATATAGCCACCGGATCACGTTGAGACCGGATGTGTTTGCTGCGATTTTTATTCTGATGATGATCATTATGCTGTTGACAATCGGGTCTCAATTGCTGAAAATCATCCGGGTGAATCCGACCGAGGTATTGAAAAACGATTGAAGATATTATTTTTTGTGATTGGTATGAAATTATGATTCGACACATTTTGATTGTTGCCTGGCGCAATATCTGTAAATATAAAGTATCGGCCGGAATTGCGGTAGTCGGTCTGGCGATGGGATTACTCTGTTTTGTATTGTGTAATTTTTGTGCCCGTTTGTTCTTTTCGATAGATAAGGTCTTCCCTAACTATGACCGGATGGCGGAGATACAGATCAAGGTAGGAGAAGGCGGGGAGTTGCAGGATTATTTTGCCGGGACACCGCCGACTTTGGCCGGGGATATGAAAACGGCTTTTCCGGGACAGATCGAGTGTTGTACGGCAGTATCCTATGGGGGACAAATGAATGTAACCTTCGAACGCGGAGAGAAAAAACCTTTGGTCTGTATGCTTTATACGATCGAGGTCGACAGCAACTTTCAGAAGGTTTTCTCGGTGCAACTGACCGACGGAAATTGGAGGCAGTTGTTCCGGCAAAAGAATGCTGTAGTATTGAGCCGGTCTGCTGCACGTCGGATTTTTGGAAAACAAAATCCGGTCGGTAAGGTATTCCATCCGAATAAATTGACAAGAAGGTCCGAAAGAAATTATACTCCGGAAGAATTGGCTGCTATCGATTATGTGGTGTCGGGAGTGATGGAGGATTTGCCGGTGAATGCCAGTTATAGTCTCCTGAATCGGATTGATGCCCTGTTGATTAACGATCAGCAGGGCCGATTTGCCGGGTATGTACCGGGAGAGGGAACCGGATGTACGACGTTTGCTTTGCTATATCCCGGAGTGAAAAAAGAAACGGTGAATCAAAGGATCGATCCCGAAAAAAATAAGGTTTTTGTCTCGGGAATGGAAGGAAGACCGCAGTTATTGTCACCCGGAAAGAACAGTACGGAATATTATCATGATCTCGGCTATGGGTATTTATGCATCGGATTATTGATCCTGTTGGTGGCGGTACTGAATTTTTTTATTTTCATCAGCGGTAATTTTCTGAATCGACAAAAGGAATACAATATCCGCCGGGCTATCGGGAGTAGCTGTCGACAGGTATTGGGGTTGTTGTTTGCCGAAACGATGATCATGCTTATGGCTGTCGGGATTATCGTGGCTTGTTTGCTCGAATTACTATACGATAGGTTGGATTTTAGTCTGACGAGGCAGGTGATCGTTTTTGAGCCGGCTATGCTGTACCGCCATTTGTTACAATATCTGGGGGGCTGTGTCGTCCTGTTTCTGGGAGTTTGCTGGGGGATTTCCCATCGGCTGAATCGTCAGAGCATACAGACCGGTATAGGAACCTCCCTGAAAATAAGAAAAAACAGATTACGGAATTGGATGTTGGGTATGCAATTGGTGATTTGTTTCCTGTTTTTTACCGGCGGACTGGCCGTTTATTTACAATCGGAAATGAATATGAAGAATATTTTTCCTTTTCTCGATAAACAGGAGAGGGAGCATATCCTCGAAGTTAATCTCACCTATCCGCAGTTGCAGGGATTGGAAACGGCTTATATCGCCCGTTTCGGAGAGATTGCCGGTGTCACCGATGTCTTGCCGATGGATAAGGATTTGTTCGGCGGATACTTTTCGACGACGACGGTTCGGCTGGGGGAAGGGAAGTACCGGGAATTCTGTGAGGTGCGGACCGGACCGAATTTTGCTTCTTTCTTTCATATTCCCGTACTTGCCGGCGAAATGTTTAAGTATCCGGGGCAAAGGGTGGCTGACCGGATTATCGACGGCATATACGGAGGAAAGGTCATCACCGATGGATTTGAAGATATCGATGGGAAAAAAATAAATATCTGTGGGGTGGTGGAAGCTATTCCTCAGATTTATGCAGAAAGTCATACGTGGGCACGTTTATGGATGTTGAGTGAACATCCCAGGTGGTGTTATCTTAAAGTACTTCCCGGCTCCAAAGCGAAGGTCATGGAGACGGTGCAACGTATGCTGGCCGAAGAAGTGCCGGAAAGTCTGGACAACCGGATTTTTACACTGGAAGAATTGGTGCAGAAAGAAAATCACTCCCAGGAACAGATGAAATCGATGTTGCTGTTTTTCACGCTGGTGTGTCTGTCGATTACTGTTCTGGGGATTTATTCGGCGATCAGTATCGATACCGAAAGGCGACGAAAGGAAATCGCTATCCGTAAAATCAACGGAGCATCGGCTTATGTGATAGTACGTCTCTTTGCCCGGTTATACCTGAGGTTATTAGTGGCGGCGATGGTGCTTACTTTCCCTTTTCTGAACTGGATCATGCATTTGTGGCTTCAGGGGTTTACCCTGCATTTCGGTCACGGTCCGGCCTTTTGGATTTTTATAGTCTTTGTGATGGTAACGGTGGTGGCTTTGACCATTGCCTGGAAAATACGCGCGATCATCCGGGTGAATCCGGTGGAGGCACTGAGGGATGAATAAGAGGTAAAAGGCCGGGAGGCTATAGGCTAAGGGCTGAAACAGAAAGGAGAAGGCTGAAGTGACTTGACAAACTCCTCTGAAAGAAGATAATATCGTCTTTCAGAGGAAAATTGAATTGATAAAATCGCTGGAACGTAATGGAGCAACCTTTATTTGGCCCGGTATTTATTTTCCCGGAGGATATTCAGGACTTTTTCTTTCACTTCTCCCTGAATGATGATCTCTCCGTCTTTTACCGATCCGCCGACTCCGCATTTGTTTTTTAGCAGTTTGGCCAGTTCTTTCAGATCGTCTTCCCTGCCTACAAAGCCCTGTACTAAGGTGACCGTTTTCCCTTTACGTTGTTTGGAGTCGAGCATTACTCTCAGATTTTGTTTTTCCGGGGGTAATGTCTCGTCTTCTGTCTCGTTATTGTATTCGTAATTATAGTTCGGATCAGTGGAATAAACTACATGGATTCGGTTCTTTTTATCTGCTTTCATAAACTAATATCTTAAATTCCTGAGATGATACATCCCTAATCTTTCATCTTCACTTCTCTCCCATCTCTTAATAGAAATACAAATATAGAACTTTTTGTTTAATTTTCTGTTAAAGGGTTGTTTGTGAGAAAATAGCCACTAATTTTGTATCACCAAAAGGTGGAATTGAAAAATATTCCATACGGCCCATATAACAAAGAACTATAAACGTATAAAAAATGAATAAGATTCTGAAAAAAACGTACTTCTCTGAGAAGGTGGTGCAAATGGTCGTCGAGGCTCCTTTAATAGCTAAATCCAGGAAACCGGGTAATTTTGTGATTGTACGGGTAGGTGAAAAAGGCGAACGGATGCCGTTAACGATTTCGGACGCTGATCCGGTGAAAGGTACGATTACGCTTGTGATCCAGAAAATGGGAGTTTCTTCTACCAAATTATGTAATCTCGAAGAAGGAGAATATATAACGGATTTGGTAGGACCATTGGGCAAAGCGACTCATATAGAGAAAGTGGGAACCGTGTTGGCTTGTGGAGGTGGTGTCGGTGTGGCTCCTCTGTTGCCGATTATACGGGCCTTTAAGGCTGCCGGTAACCGGGTAGTGAGTATTTTGGCTGCTCGTACTAAAGAACTGATTATTCTGGAAGATGAAGTGCGCAAAGCTTCCGATGAAGTGATCATCATGACCGATGACGGAAGTTATGGTAAACAAGGAGTTGTAACCGTGGGGATGGAAGAAGTGATCGGCCGTGAAAAAGTGGATCTGTGTGTAACTATCGGACCGGCTATCATGATGAAGTTTTGTGCTTTACTCACTAAAAAATATGAAATCCCGACCATTGCCAGCTTGAATGCTATCATGGTGGACGGTACCGGTATGTGTGGTGCCTGCCGGGTTACTGTCGGTGGAAAGACCAGATTTACTTGTGTCGACGGCCCTGAATTCGATGCCCATCAGATTGATTTCAATGAGATGTTGTCTCGCTTGGGAGGTTTTAAAGGGGCGGAAACCGAAAAAATGGAGGAATTCGTACATCATGGCGAATGTGCCCTGAGCGATCGGAATGCCGATTGGCGGAAAGCACTGCGCGAAACTGTGAAAGCGAAAGAGCGTACGATGATCGAAAGGGTGAAAATGCCCGAACGTACTCCTCAGGAACGGATCTCTAGCCAGCGCCTGGAAGTGAATACCGGGCTGACGAAAGAAATGGCTATGCAGGAAGCCCGGCGTTGTCAGGATTGTGCTAATCCGACCTGTATGGAAGGCTGTCCTGTTGGGATCGATATTCCAGGATTTATTAAAAATATCGAGCGTGGAGAGATTCTTGAAGCTGCTGCCGTATTGAAAAAGACCAGTGCTCTGCCGGCAGTGTGCGGACGGGTATGTCCACAGGAAAAACAATGTGAATCGAAATGTTTCTATCTGCAAAAAATGAAAAAAGCACCGGTAGCTATCGGTTATCTGGAACGTTTTGCAGCTGATTTCGAACGCGAATCCGGTCAGATGGCGATACCCGAAGTGGCTGCTCCCAACGGAATAAAAATAGCAGTGATCGGTTCAGGACCCTCGGGACTTTCATTTGCCGGAGATATGGTGAAGAGAGGCTATGAGGTTACGGTTTTCGAAGCGCTCCACGAGATTGGAGGGGTATTGAAATACGGTATTCCTGAATTCCGTCTGCCGAATCATATCGTAGATGTGGAAATCGGTAACCTGAAAAAAATGGGTGTGAAGTTTGTAACTAACTTTATCGTTGGGATGACCGAAAGTATCGAAGACCTGAAAAAGGAGGGTTTCAAAGGATTTTATGTCGCTTCCGGTGCAGGCTTACCTAATTTTATGAATATTCCGGGAGAGAATGCGAATGGGGTGCTTTCCTCTAACGAATACCTGACCCGGGTGAATTTGATGGGGGCTGATAACGAGTTTTCGGATACGCCGGTCTACCGGGGAAAAAATGTAGTCGTAGTCGGTGGTGGAAATACAGCGATGGACTCTGTTCGTACCGCTAAACGTTTGGGAGCCGAGAGAGCGATGATTGTTTACCGGCGCAGTGAAGAAGAAATGCCTGCACGTCTCGAAGAGGTGAAACATGCCAAGGAAGAAGGATGCGAATTTATCACTTTGACCAATCCGGTAGAATATATCGCTGATGAAAAGGGAAGAGTAAAACAAGTCAGGGTTCAGAAAATGGAACTTGGTGAACCCGATGCCAGCGGACGTCGTCGTCCTGTGCCGGTTGAAGGGAGCGAATACCTGATCGATGCCGATGTGGTAGTGGTAGCTGTCGGAGTTTCGCCTAATCCGATCGTTCCCCGTTCGGTGGCCGGACTGGAAGTTTCTAAGAAAGGTACGATTGTCGTGAATGATGCTACCATGCAGTCGAATCTGCCGGAGTTTTATGCCGGTGGGGATATTGTCCGGGGAGGAGCTACGGTGATCCTCGCTATGGGAGACGGACGCCGGGCAGCTGCTCATATGGATGCTCAGCTAAGATCGTAATCGGTCTTTATAGAGAAGGAGCTGGTCCAAAAGTTTTAGCTTTTGTGGTCAGCTCCTATCTGTTCTTTACCTCTTTCCTGATCCGGGTAAAAAAACGCCTCCAGCGATAGGCTTTCGTTTCGGGATCTTTGGCTGTCAGAATCAAGGTCGCTTTACCGATGATAAATTCTTCGGGGATAGGCCCCAGATAGCGCGAATCCTGAGAATTCCACATATTGTCACCGCCCATAAAATACCAGTTGGTACGGAAAGTATAACGCTCGACCAGTGAATCGCCACACCACACCTGACCTTCTCGCTCTTGCAAGTTCAGCCCACTTTCGTATTTAATCATTTTATAATAGATCCGGACAGCTGAAGTATCGATCGGTAAGGTATCCCCTTTACGGGGCAGATAAAGGGGACCGAAATTTATAAAGTTCCAGCCTAGCCGGTAGTCGAATGGATAAGTGTTGTATATTCCCTGCGGATATTCACCCCGATAATTGGAAAGCATCTCCTGATCGTTCAGATTGCCTATTCCCCGCCTACCGTTGATTTCATAAAATCCCCCTTTGATTTGCAGACTATCGCCCGGTATACCGATGCAGCGTTTGACATAGAAACGGGAAAGGTGCATACTGATCCTGTCCCATCCTCCTGAATAGGGAAAATTAAAAACCAGCACATCCCCATTATGAATTTTCGAGAAGCCTTTGATCCGGTAAGTTTCCGGTTCTGTTCGGTCTTTCAGAAAATCGAAATTTTTATACATCCGCGCACCGAAACTCAATTTATTTACCATAATAAAATCTCCCGGTTCTATCGTCGGTTGCATGGAGTCGCTGGGGATGGAATAAAAATCGACGACAAACAGTCGTAACAAGATTGCTATCACTAACGAAATAACGATGACTGCAATATATTGAAGTATATTTTTGATAATTTTTTTCATTATAATCTGATCGGAAACACCGTTTTATTGAACGGTTGAAGTTAACGATAATTTTAAGAATATATCACTTTCCACTATTTTTTTAACAATAGCCCGCTTTCTCCCTTCCCCGTGAGTTACAGCCTGAGGGGACCGCTTGCAAAAAATGTTTAAATTTGAAGAGAGTTTAAAGGAAAAATATGAAAAAGAACTGGTCGGTATGCCTGTGTATGTCAGAAGGGAGAAGTGAAGAATATGTTGAAATAGTGACAAAAAGAAAGGGAGGTAGAACCTGTAAGGATTAACTTGGGAATACTTTCCTTGGTTTCTTTTCCTCCCATGTAGATGAGTCGGCAGTGATCATCTAGTTATGCTTTCTATTGCTTGATTCATTATATAAAACTTTCAAATTAGCTCAGACCGGGCAAGAGCGATAATGCTTGCTTTTTTCGTTACGGAATAAACAAGAACGCTTTGCAACGTCTTTATAGTGAGGTCGGCAATCCTAGGTAACTCAAATATAGCGTTTGTTCTTGCCGGTCTGGCTATTTCAATACCTCATTATATTTTGAAATATGGGTAATTCTACAAAATATTCTGATGTTGTTTTTCTTTTTCTAATAGGTTAAGTCGGTTTATGAACTGTAGGCACGTAAATATTACTTGTTTGTATTTATTTTTTATATATTATTTTTAAATTAATTAATTTCTTTACTGAAATAAGAAAACTGATATAATTATATCATTATTTATAAATGTCAGTTTTTTCTCTTTTTTGAATATTGTTTTTTGTTTTTTCAAAAGCAAAATTATAAAAGATTTATATTTTTGTGCTAAAACAAGTATTCTATAATATTCTTTTTACAAAACTTTTATGTGGTGAATAATAATATAAAGATTATCAATGTATTAACGCTCCTTATGTTATTCTTGTTTCTCTTAGGACAAGGAGTCTGGATCTATCATGTGCGTGAATTGAAAGTTAAAGAATTCAAAATGCGGGCAGGTTATCTTCTTTCGGAAGTGGCGGAGGAATATATTGCAGACGAGGGGCTTAAGTATTTGGCTTATGGTAGAGATTCTTCTTTCCGTAATGGGAGATTAAGAGAAAATAAAGATGAAAAATGTTTTCCGGTAAATCATTTCTATGTGTTTTCTGAGGATAAAATCCACTTGGTATATGATGATTTGTACGAGAATCGGGAGCTCGATGTGAGACGACTCGATTCTTTATTGCGGAATGCCTTGACCGAACGTTCTATGCCTCCGTTGGTTTGTTGGGCCATCTCAGACCGGAATACAGGTCATATCTTACTCACTTGCGGGAAAGTTTCCGGCTCCGATAAGTTAATTCAGGCAGTGCCGGCAAATTTGGGATGCGGATTTCAGCATCACCTGATCGCTTCCTTCGAACTCCCTTTTGTATTCAACGCTTTTATGGGTATCTTGCTGGTGGAAGTTATTTTTTTACTCGGTTTTATATTGAGTTTATTGTGGCAATGGCATTACATTCACACTTTTTGGAAAACTTCGGAAGTAAAGATGATGGGGGCTGCTCATCTAGAACATGAGCTGAAAAAACCGATAGCGATTTTATTGAATGCAGTAGAGGATCTGATGGAAAGTAACAAAGATATCCTGACCGCACGGGAGCAGCTGAAATTGAAAATGATGCGGGTAAGATTGATCAAAATGGCTGATATGACAGATACTTTACTCATGATTTGTGGTAATTCCATGCCCCAATTCAAGTGTGCCGATTTGAATGTCAGACAAGAAATGGACATGGTACTCGAACTTTTCGAGATACTCAAACCCTATGCCAAAGTGAGTTTTCATATCACTCCCGAGGCTGCTTCGGCCTGTCTGGATCAGGTCTATTTCTTTTATATGGTGGTCAACCTTGTAGATAATGCTATAAAATATAGTGGTGATCATCCTTGTGTAACCATTGATTGTTGGAAAGAAAATGATAATTTTGTAATCGCTGTCAGAGATAATGGGATCGGCATTCCAAAACGAGAACAGAAGCGTATTTTCCGGGCATTTTATCGGATGAATACTAGGTGCGTGCGTAGAACGACGGGCTTTGGCTTAGGATTGACCTTTGTCCGGAAGGTGGTGGATACCTATGGGGGAGATATTCAGGTGGAAAGCAAAGTTGGAGTAGGCAGCAGCTTTATCGTCGTATTACCACAATAAAAACGGAAAATGACAATTTTGTATGCAGAAGATGATTCTATGACAGTCATGGAAGTTCAGGAAAAACTGGAGAATAATGGTTATGAAGTTATTGTCGCCTACGATGGCAATGAAGCCCTGGAAAAATTTATTGCCTGTAAACCCGATCTGATCGTTCTTGATGTGGATATGCCTGGAAAAGACGGACTCGAGGTCTTGCAGTTTATACGGCTTCAGGATAGTCAAACACCTGTCATTATTTATAGTTGCCTGATTGATGAAGAAAAACAGATCAAAGGTTTGGAATGGGGCGCTAACGTTTACTTACTGAAAAATTATAGTCCGACGCTGCTGTTAGCCCAAATCCAGCGATGCATTGCCCGAAGTGGGGAGGAAGTGATCCGTTTGAGTAAACAGGTCGAATATGATTTTTCGGCTTGTAACCTGAGGGTGTCGGATGTTGTCTATCACCTCACCATGTTGGAGAATAAGATATTTTCCATCCTATGTAAAAACCGCAATACCCTGGTTGCTCGCGAAGATTTACTGAAAGCAGGTTGGAATAGTCAGGCCCCTAACTGCAGTCTGCAACTCAACAAAATGGTCAGCCGTTTACGAAAATTGCTGAAAGGTGATCATTCGGTATATATCCTTACCGAAAAGCCCCTGGGTTATTGGCTTAAAATCGAACAATAAGCGGGACGTTTCCTGCAATGAGGTTGCAGGAACGGTAGCCTTCTACCGCAGAGTGCCGGTATAATTGTCAAGATTATACTCAAAGGAATAATATCGAAAATGTTCGAAAAATAAGCAAATATACCGAAAGCTAACAGACAACCGCTAAGACCGATTTGTCCGCAGCGAAGGGCATTGTAAAAAGCCGTGATCAGGAATAAGAGAAACCAGAGGAGACCTGGTATTCCGTTTTCTACCGTGATCCGTAAATATTCGTTAAAACAGTAGGAAGTATGGTTGTCGATAGCCCATATTTCAGGAGAATCGGGCGAAATAGAACCTTTTTCAGAAAGATGAGGAGTGGATACCAGTTGGCTGAAACTTCCTAAGCCATATCCCTGATCCGGAGATCGACGGATAAGTCCGACGCTTTGTTCCCATAAAAAAGTACAATCTGCTTCCGGATTTTTCATCGAGGTGTACATCGAGTCTCCGATCTTAAATAGGAGGACAAAAAGGAGTAGGGTAAAGAAAATAACCCTCTTCGGATACCAACGTAATAATAACTTATAGCTACGGAAAGTCCGGAAATGGTAGAGAACTACAACATAACATCCTATTCCTGCAATAAACCAGCAACAAGGATTCATGCTGGCTGGAATTAGAGTGAGCACCAGAAATGTACAGAATCCCGATAACACAGGTACAACGAGATACCTTTTACTCGGAGCATCGTTCGCCCGGAGAGCCAGGGAAAGAGATAACGGGAGCAGACAAGCCAAAAGACCGTCATAGCTTTCAGAATTTTGGAAACTGCCGCTCATCTGAGCTATAAGATGGCGGGGAGCTACGAAATCGTGGATCTGACCGAAACCTGCTATTGCTTCACCTAAGAAATAGAAAAGTAACCCTAAGACTACCGTTAGCTGAATATATTGGGAAAGTCCTGACAATATCCTTACCGTAAGATAAAGAATTCCCAACAGAATGAGATTAAATGCCTGTATATCTGAAAAATGAGAAGACTCACTGTTGAGAAAAGCATTTCCCATAAACAAAATACCCCATAAATCTTGGAGATGAAAATAAAACACCAGCTGCCGTACTGGTCCCAAATTTTTGTTAATCACTTGATTGCAAAACTAGAGTTAATACTTTGCCGACTCCATTGCAATTTAAAAAATCGCTTTCTGTTATCTAAAAACAAATGAAGAGGAACTTCAGAAAGATTGACTTGGGATTTCTATCTAACTTCGGTTCACTCTCCACCAAATAGTTGCTGTGTGTCAACTATTTAATCTTAGGGTTTTATCACCTACCTGATATTCTCCCCATCATTTATCATCTATGCTTCATTATTTGTTTTTGTCTTTACATGACAAACTTAGAAAAGATTATTTTTTCTAAAGAATGGTCTATGTTCTTTAATATACCAAAAATTAAAATAATCGATAATCTATTTATTGTGAGTTGTTTGTTGCTAAAACATTTTGATAAGAAGGAACTAAAAAAGGAGAGGAACAAGAAAAGTGGGCTTGGGAAATGTTTTTTTCCACTTTTACTATGCTCTCTCCTTTGCGTTGTATTTAGTTTTAACCGGCTGACTTTATATAACTAAAGTGATAAGCTACGGTTTACTTCTTCTTCATCTGTTGTTTATTTGTTTCTACACTGTAAATGTAGAAAAGATCTTTTTAACTAAAAAACAGTCTATATTCTTTAATATACCATTCTAAAAAATGATCATTAACTTGTTGGTAAACAGTGGTATCTGGTACAGACCACTCTTGAATACGTAGAGATCAGAGCCAAAATGTTACTGGTATAAAACACTTTTTAGCGTGTCGGTTATAGTGGAGTCGGTACAGGTGGAATGACTCGGACTATAGAAGTTGTGTTTTGTGATCTGGCTAATGCAATAAAATCCTTCGTGAGGGACCTGCGGACTATACCATTTATAAAAATAATTGGCAATTATAACTTTCGCCTGAAGAAATAAAAAAGGAGAGGAACGAGAAACGCAGCCCTTAGGAAAAAATAGTTAACTGCTCAACTTGCTCTCTCCAATACTCGTCGTCGGGTAGAATATCCCCTGCTTGAATCTATAAATTCAGCGTAATGATTTGAGGTTTGTTGCCTTCTTGTGACAGCGCATAAATTGTATTGTCCGCTGCATCATAGCTGATTGCTGAACAAGCATTCTGTAATTGATAAGTCCGGACATGTAAACCATTCCAATCGAATACTACGATTGTTTTTCCTTTGTCCACATCCAGATTATAATCTTTCAGGGTTCTTCCTGAATACAGAGCGAAAATATAATTCTCCGATACCGCCAAATCGCAGAATCCGAACAGGTTATTTCGGGAATAAGTCACCGGATGAGTCAGGCCACGACCTTTCGGACGATGTCTGTTGAATTTAACTCTTGGGGTAGTCATATGGACTTCATTGATACGACTCAGTTCGTTATCATGAATTTCACAGATATCCAGACAACCGGATTGCATATTAGCACAGGCGACTTTGGAATGCATAGGATTCAGAGCCAAAATATTACTGGCATAGAAAATACTTTTTAACGTGTCGGTTAGAGTGGGGTCGGCACAGGTTGGATAACTTACGCTATAGGAGTTGTACCCTGTGGCCTGACTAATACAATAACGCCCTGCAGTGTAGAGACCTGTGGATAAAATTCTTTCATCGAGTCGGATTGCTCCGAATGGAGTCTTTCCATCTTCTGCAAGACTGGTGAAAACAGGTCGGTAACCTGGCGTGGCATATTCGTTTAGGTCGATTTCAACCAATCGCCCGGAACCGAAATCAAAGGCTGAAACGATATCGCCTTGTAGATTCATGCTAATATAGTACATCCCTTCACCTTCGTTTTTTCCTGCCGGTACTAAACGGGTGACGTTGCCGCTTTCACTGTCGTATATGGCAAAACGATAAGCACTGTTCGGGGTCAGGATGGCATATAAGTTTCCTTTCTTTACAAATTTAGAAGGGGATACAATGTTTAATGCCTCTAAATCGATATTATCCGATTGAGCGTAATAAAGCTCTGAAACTTTCGTCCGTACCAACGGCGAAGCTTCACTCTCTAATCTCGGATCAGATTGACAACCTCCAAACAAGAGGGCAGAGATGATGATATAGTGTAATTTTTTCATAAGGCTATTTAATCCATGTCTATGCTTAACCCGTCAAATGTTCCTATATTACCATTCTTGTCTATACCCGTACATAAGTAACCTGCTTTTATGCAGGTAGGAGTAAAATCGTCTCCGGATTCTTTTTCTGCAATCGCATTTATATTATCAAAATATAGAATAGTTTCTTCAGAATTTGAGGAAATAATGAAATTGATAGATAAAGAAATAAAAAAGACTATTCCACCAATTAAAAATTTTACTTTTTTCTTCATTTTGAGTATTTGTTCGTTTTCGGATGGCAAACTTAGGAAAGATTCTTAATTTTGTAAAAAAATATATTCTATAATATTCTATAAATTAGGTGTATGAAGAGTAGAATACGTATAATGGGGCGTTTATCTGTGGTACTGTTAATATGTGTATTATTAGGACAAGGGGCATGGATGTATAGAGTGCGTGAAATGAAAGTCGATGAGTTTCGAAAAACTGCTGATTATGTATTGTAGGATATTATTCAGATTTTTTTGGATAATCAAGCTCCTTTTGCTATTAAGAAATTGAAATTAGGGTATAGTTTAGCTAATGAGGATGAATTTTGTTGGAAATACAATAATACAGAAAAAAGGCTTAAAATTAATTCAATGGAGAAATATATTAGTTTAGGCCGGCAAGTTGTTTATGATTGTTTATTTGAGAACAAATGTTTAGATATACAGAAGATTGCTGTTTTATATCATAAAGCATTACAAGAAAAAGGTATATCTGAAAGTCCTTATTTAATAATTAAGGGGTTAGATGGAAATAAGTTATTATTGTCAGATAAGCTTAATGTAGAACCTAATAGTATTACTACTTCTCCGCTAAATTTAGGATACGATTACAAACACCGAATCACGGCCTCCTTCAAACTTCCCTTCGTTTTCCGAGCCCTTAAAGGAGTATTATGGATTGAATTACTTTTTCTGATTGGTTTTGTTATTTGTTTAGTTTGGCAATGGAATTCGATAAAGATGACGCTAAGAAGTGTACGGGTACAGACCATGGGAATTGCCCATTTGGAACATGAGCTGAAAAAGCCTTTAGCTACGATGATTTCGGCGATAGGAGGGATGTTGAAACGGAAGGAATCTGTTTTATGTCCTACAGATGAAGTAAAGTTAGGGATGATAAAGGCACGTTTGATGAAGATGGCCGATATTACCGATACTATGCTGACCTCTTTAAAAACTTCGGTTTTGGAGGTGGAACGCGAACCGATCGACCTGCAACTGGAATTGGAGATGATCACAGAAATGTTTACGATGATCCGAAAACATGCCCGGGTGGAGTATCACATTGCCGAAGGACTCGGATACCCTTGCCTCGATAAAATATATTTCAATTATATTGTTATCAATTTAGTGGACAATGCTATTAAATATGGAGGAGCTCATCCGGTCGTTAAAATTAATTTCTATGAAGAGGGGACTGATTATATTTTGGTTGTTGAAGACAATGGCATGGGAATTGCACCTAAAGATCAAAAACAGATTTTTAAACAATTCTATCGTGTCAGAAATCAGCAAGTCACGAAAACAACAGGATTTGGTTTGGGGTTGACCTTCGTACATAAAGTGGTTTGTGCTTACGGAGGGAAAATACATATAGAGAGTGAAATAGGAAACGGTAGCAAGTTTTTAATTATTTTACCACAGGTATCATGGAAAAATTGAAGGTTTTATATGCAGAGGATGATCCTCTGACTGTGATGGAGGTTGCGGAGCAACTCGAAGAGAGGGGATTTGAAGTAATCGTAGCTACCAATGGGACGGAGGCACTGAAGCTGTTCCGGGAGCGGCAACCGAATGTTGTTTTGCTGGATGTCGATATGCCTGGTCATAATGGGTTTGAGGTGCTGCAAATTATCCGGCTTACCGACCACTATACACCGATAGTGATCTACAGTTCGTTAGGGGATGAAGCCAACCAGATGCGTGGACTCGAAAGTGGCGCCTATACCTATCTGGTGAAAAATTGCGCGCCTGCCGTTGTGGCAGCACAGGTGTATAATTGTCTAAGTAAAAATGGCAGTGATAAAATCTGCTTGGGAGAAAAATCATTTTTCGATCTGCTTTCCGGAGAATTATGGATCGGAGAAAGAAAAGAAAAATTGGTGGGATTGGAATTTAAAATCTTTACCATGCTTTGCCGTAACCGCGAGAAAACAGTTTCCCGTGAATTATTGATCAAAGCAGGATGGGATAAGGATGATTATAAATTGCATTTGCAGTTGAATAAATACATCAGTATTCTACGGCATAAAATTTCACTGACTTCGGCTTCCATTGTCACTGACAAATTTAACGGCTATATGCTCAAAGTGACCCGCTAGGGATTCCGGGACGAACCTTTTGTCCCAATATCGGTTATCTATACGATTCACTTGTCAGGCCTAACCTACCCGACGAGAAAATACGCTGAATCGAAGAAAACGGGACAAAAGGTCCGTCCCGGAATCCCGGAGTTTAAAGAGGAGAGGAGGAGAGGGAACGTTGGTAGAGGGTCCAGATTTTATCGTTTTCGACCGGACTACCGATAAGCAGGACCCGGTTGAGCGAATCGAGCAGGAAAGTTTGGAAAGCCGGTTCGGCAGGAAACTGGTTGATTTTTTGCATATCCCCCTGCGGATCGTATAGGAAGGGTAGCTGACAACGATTGGCACGTTGCAGGATTTCCAATTCGTCGTAATTGTGGACCCAGGCAACGAATAGGATGTCGACATCGTAGCCCAGACTATCGATTTCCTGTTTCAATAATTGCCATTCGGCCAGTTTCATCCGGCATTCCGTACAACCACTGGTGTCGATGTAATTCAGGATTTTATATTTGCGTTCCTGAAAATCCGGGAGGATGGTATCCCGCCCTTGTACTTTTACCAATAAGGGATCCGGAAAAATAACTTCTTTATTTTTCCATTCTTCAACGATTCGAGCTATTTCTTTCCGGCGTGAATGGCAACTACAGAGGAGTAATACCACCAGGCAAATACTAAAAAATTTTACCATAATCGATAGATGTTTTCTATTTATGAATGCAAAATTAGAAAAGTTTTGTCAATCGTGTTTAAATTTCCAATTTGAATTTGTAAATAATCATATTTTCGGTGTCGAGATCTGGTTTGCCATACGCATAGTAATAAGGGGCTGAATAACCGAATATCCGAAAGTTGTCGGGTACATTGAATTCTGCTACCAGGGTCTGATTTTTATAGGCTTGAACGGTTTCCCCGCAAGAAGGTTCTCCATGGTAAAAGTTTCTGAACAGGACTTTGGTTTCAGGGATGTATTTCAGGTAACGGTAAGAACCGAATTTTTTATAATCTTCCTTGTAATTGTTAGTGGCTTCTTCGAAAGTATTGGTTTCTCTGTAATCCGTATTCATCGGATGGCCGGCTAGGCCGAAAGATTGCAGGGTATTGTTCTTAAAGTCCGTTTGATAGATCAGGGAGTCGATCTGGAAAGAATAAAATAAGGTATTTTCTGTATCGGTATCGAATAGAATCGACTTGAAATTAGGAATATAACGGTACTGTTTATAAATGGGAGAATGGGTACACATCATCCGTTCTACTTTGCCGGTACGGGGATCGATGAGTCCCAGGGTATAACTGTTTTCATAAAAATGAGCTGCCTGGCTGTTCGAACGGAAACCGTTGTAAGTAATACAGTCGGTAACGATAGCGATGGCCAGATAGTTTCCCAGTGGGCATAATCGACCGGTAAAGTGTTCAATTTCGTAAATTCCACTTTCGTCAGGACCTGGAGAAGCGAGCAGGATTTCGGGGGTTTTATCGTTTTGCCAGTCGATCCGTAACTGTTGTTTCCCTCCCCAACTTTGATCGAAAATATTCAAATGCCAGTCGTTTATAATTGCATAACCTCCTTGTGGGAGTGCGGTAATCTCATAGATCCCCTGTATTTCCTGCGGACCTCTTCCGTAGGATAGATGGGTACCCAAAAAACGCCCGTCCCGATCGTAGAGGAATAGGGTAGATTGTTCCCGGTCGGCAAAACAAAGGGTATCTCCCAGAAAAAGAAAACTCCCTAGCAGGGAAGTCATTTCGTTTTCATTACCGGCATCGATTCGTATGGTATCGAAATTGACGGAAGATATCGGATGAGCGGAACGTGACGAATAATGAGTAATTTGTGAATAATCGGTCTTATTCCGGGCTTCCGGGATGTTGCTTTTACAATTTATGAGGAAAACGAGGAGCAGACAGCTGTAGATAAAGACTTTTATCATGACGGATTAGGGTTTAAAAAAGTGATTGAAAAGGATGGTTCTGGCCGTTTGGGCTTTCATCAAATGAAAAGCCCGTATTCATGGCGTAGATTTACGCAATGGCCTTTACATTCTACCGATTTATAGTAGGAGGCAGGGGCATAATACCGGACATATTCTTTTTTCGCCGGGTATTTTTTGTAAAGTTGTTTGTGAGTGAGAGCGAGAAGTCGAGGCAGTGGTTGTGCGAGGACTACTGCTTCGGGCAATTCGGTGATTTTTTCTTTTAACCGGACGTTCGGATGTTGTTTCACTTCTTGAAAAGGCAGGGCTTTCATCTCATATCCCAGGCATTGAAAAACGAGTTGTTGCCGAGCGGGGATATGGAGCCCCTTTATTTCTACCTCACCTTTTTCATTAGAGGCTCCGAGAAGATACGATTCGGGATATTGCAGGACTACGGCTCCGATGATGATCTGGCCTTTTTCGTCTGTAATCCGTAAAGTCAATGAATCTTGTTGGGCTGTTCCGGACTGACTCAACAAGAAGAGAGGCAAAAGGTAATAAAAAATTTTTTTCATAGATTTTCAGTAATAGGCTATCAGAGTGGTAACCGATATTTGTTGATTGCATTTTCTTCAGAAGAACTTACGGTATAAAGTATATTGCTGTCTTCGTGGACATCTATACCATTGGTATAGTGATCGAGCAAAAATTTCCGGATCAGCTTACCGTCGAGGTCGTATACTAAAAACAAATTGCCACCATCAGGAGTAGGCTGCCCCTTCATCATTTTTTTGAGTTCTTCTTGGTGATCGGTGCCCGAGAATAAGGTGTAGATGGCTTTTTTCCCGACTTGTACATCCTGATAACCCTTGATTTTGCCGACAAGGAGTCCGTTTTTATCACTCAAAAAATCAGGTTCACCTCCTTTGCCGACAATGAACCGGGAAGAATCCGACGCCAGGTTATGGATTTCCAGTAATTCTCCGTTTTGGGTGACAAGGACTAATAGGTGATTGTCGGGATTATAGTCGAGATAAGAGTTCCATAGTGAGGCTGTCATCGTCGGGTAGGCTTTGTTTTTTGCGGTATTTCCCCGCGGAATCTCGTATTTTTTGTTCAGCAGATGTCCACAAGTATCGATAAATGCAATCCGTTCCGGTCCGTCGAAATTGAGCAAGGCAAACCCTTGGTCCGTCCGGCAAAAATTCAGTATCGGAATGCCGGCTTGAGGGTAGTCGATTATCCGGGCAGGGGAAATGCGTTGTTGCATCAGACTGTCTTTCCGGAAGATCGAAAGGCGGGCCCGGCTAGTGTCGAAAACATAAATATGTTGCTCGTCCATACAAAATCCTCCTGTCGAAATATATTCTTCCGGCCCGCGGCCGTTCACGGCAAAGGAAGTGATGAATTGCAGCTCAGGATAAGAATAGAGATGATAGAACCGATCTCCTCCATGCAGGTCCCAAATACACATTATAGAATCCTGTACTTTTATTTTATATGGATATTTCATATATAGGTCACTGTTTTTTAACAAACATTCCGAAGTCAGGGGAACGATCTCCCCGTTATCTCCGGATGGGGGAGTGGGTTTACAGGAAATCAGGAGTCCTGCTAACAGCAGGAAAAGTAGAGTTTTATTCATATGCTTGATTTTATTCATTTGTAACCTGGTGGTCCATTTGATCCGGTCAAAAACCGAGATATCACATGTAGGACGGATGGACGAGCTGATTAGTTACAGCTTAAAATCAGATAATGAATAAAGTTTTAAAAAGGATTACAAGTTATATTAGTTAAGGGAGCCTGGTTTCGGTTTTGGGGGATTTTGGGAATAGGTGAAAAGACGTCGGCTACATTCATCTATGACCAGAAAAAATTCGGATTGGGGATAACAGTAACAATCTTCTTGGAGAGTTGCTGAGTTACTGAGTTAAAAGAGTTGCTGAGTTAAATAAGTTTTCAATAAAATTACACTGAATTGAAATAAGTATGGGGATTATAAACTCTTCTCAACTTAATAATTCTTTTAACTTCTCCAACTCATATCTTAGTTACTCAGTAACTTAGCAACTCTTTTAACTCATCAACTTATCAACTCTTTTTAATTTTTTCTGCCATAGCTTGGGCGATAGCTTTACATTGCTCGATGTCGGAAGATTTCATAGCTCCGAGTGCTTCATTGGGTTCTGCTACCACTTCCCACTTCATTTTTTCTGCAAAAGCTTTCAGTCGGGGGATGGCTCCGCCTCCCCAGGTTTTATTACCGAAATAGGCCAGAAGGTGATTTTTAATGCCCATATTTTCCAGTTCGCACAACAGGGTTTCCATAGTTGGGAAGATACCGCCGTTATAGGCACAACTGCCGAGGATCACTCCTTTGTAGCGGAAAATATCGTTGATGATATAAGAAGGATGTGTCTTCGAAGTGTCGTGGATCCGTATCTTTTTAACGCCTTGTTCGGCGAGGAAACGTCCGATCGTGTCCGCCATCTGCTCCGTGTGACCGTACATACTGCTGAAAGCGATCACCACTCCTTCTTCGGTTTCGTATTTACTCCATTTTTCATATTTAGCGATGATATCACACACATGTGAGCGCCAGATCGGACCATGGGTGGCACATATCGTGTTGAAAGTGAGTGTATTCAATTTCTTCAGGGCTGTTTGTGCCGGCATACCGTATTTCCCGACGATATTCGAATAATAACGGCTGATTTCCTCTTCCAGGTAATCCAGATCGACCTGGTCATCGAAAATACCACCGTCCAGGGTTCCGAAAGCTCCGAACACATCCCCGCTGAATACGATATTCTCGCCCGGTAGATAGGTAACCATGGTTTCGGGCCAGTGCAACATCGGAACCATATAAAAATTCAGGGTACGTTTACCGATGTTCAGTGAATCGCCTTCCTTTACTTCGAGCAAGTTGGAATCTACTCCGTAATAATTTTGGAGCATGGGGAAAGTTTTACAGTTGCCCACTACCGTCAGGTCGGGATAATGGCAGAGCAGGTTTTTGATTGCTCCCGTATGGTCCGGTTCCATATGATTGATGATCAAATAATCAACCTTCCGGCCTTGGAGCACAGCTTGCAGACTATTCAGATAATCATCCATCCGGCTGCGTTCGACGGTATCTATGACGACTACTTTTTCGTCTGCAATCACATACGAATTGTAGGCTACTCCTTTAGGGAGAGGCCAGTAGTTTTCGAAAATATGAGTTCTTCTGTCATTTACGCCGATCCAGTAGATGTTGTCTTTGATTTTGATAGCATTATTCATATGTCGTTGATTTAATCTTATATTCTTTGCAAAGTTAGTTAAAAGGTCGAAAACCTCAAAGGCGTAAAATAGAAAAGGCCGAAGAAATTATCATAACTTCCTTGGCCTTTCAAAACTTTTACGTCACAAATGTCTATTTTATACCCAATTTCTTTTTCAGGTCTTTGGGAAGAGCATCTTTGTGAATCATCACTGAAGTAGTCTTGTAAGCTACAAAAGGATAAGAAGCATACAGGTATCCCTTGTATTTACCATAGTCACCCCAAGAGTTTTTCACGATGAAATATTTATTTCCGATTTGATCGACAGCTTTACCTATTACATGCATGCCATGGTCGTCGGTAGTCAGTTTATTGTCGAATTCTTGCTGACGCAGTTCCTGGGTAATTTCTTTTTCTTTACCCGGTTTCTTTAGCAATTCGGCTTGTTGTTGTGTTTTCGGCATTTTCACCCATTTCGCGATTTCAGCGTCGCTCATTTCTTTGATGTTCACGTCCGGAACAACAGCCAGGCCGTCGCGTGTGAAACCGATTTCAGAAACGTCTGATCCCCAGGAGAAAGTGTAGCCTTTGTCGATCGCTTTGTCGAGTACATCCATCAATTCATCCAACGGAAGATTGTATGACATTTCGCCGATCCAGTTATCTTCTACTTCCAGAGCGAATTGAGTATAGAACGGATGGTGGGTGAAAGAAGTCAGGCTGACATAATCGTCCATATTCAGCCCACAGGCATCTGTTGCGAAAGTCATCGGAGTATATTCTTTTCCTTGCCAGGTGAATTTTTCCGGTTTTTCGCCCAGATAAGCATTCAGTATACCGTCATAACCTCTTAACCACGCAGTGCTTAATTTTTTGTTAGGATTGCTGACAACAGCGTCCAGATAACCTTTCAGGATAGCATCCAATTCGCCGTGTACATGTACCTCTTCGCCGTAGTTCAGGCCGCTGTATAAAGACAACGGAACAATACCGTAGTTCCGGATTGCCCAGGTCACATCGGCAGAAGCGCCTCCCTGTCCGAAGTTTACATGGCCGTTCATCCGTACATATTTATCTCCTTTGGCATGATAGGTGTTCCATACGACATACATCGGAGACAGGCTGAGCGAATCTTTGCCCATACGCATGATTTCAGATTCCAAAAAAGAAATAGTCGACCAGGACCAACAGGTTCCGGCACGATCCTGCGATTTAACACTTGTTGTCGGAAGGCGTTTGATATCCGTAAATTTGTAACCTTCCTGATCATTCTTTTGTTCCTGGGCATTCACGGTCACTGCACAAGCTAACAGTAAGCCCAAGGTGAAACAGGTAAATTTTCTCATGTTTGTAAATAGTTATTGATATAAAAAAAATCTAACGTTTGCGATGCTGCCAAAGGTAATCAATTGAAAATTTAAAAATAAGTCTCAGCACGGAAATGCCGAAGTTTTAAGAAAAAAATAACACTTTACATTTCGTTGCTTTCCTTTTGGATCTTTTTCCATAAACAGATCTTTCCCCAAAAGTGATATTTCCGGTTGCAAATCCAGATGAAGATCACACCGGCGACAAGCATCGTCAGCGTGTCGAAATGCGAAGCTGTCGGATGCAGGTCTTTGAAAAGGGCGTGGGTTTGCAGGGTAGAAGAATCGGAGGTTATGGTGATGGCTGCTATAATATTATTGGCCATATGCAATCCCAGGGATAATTCCATGCCGTCGTCTTTCACCGCTACAAAGCCCAGGATCAATCCCATCAGGATGTATTGGGGAAGGGCCACCCACATGCCGAATTCTTCGACTTCGGGGTTGGCGCCGTGCAGGATGCCGAACAGGACACCCGTGATAACGACAGCTACCCAGCGGTATTTGAAGAGCAGGGCCGACCACTGCATGAGGTACCCCCGGAAAAGCAACTCCTCAAAAGAGGTCTGAAAAGGAAAAAGGAGTAGCGAGATAACGACCAGAATCAGGAAATGAACCGGTTCGAATTGAAATACCAGATGGGAGGTATCCCCGAAAAGGAAAGGGAGGGCCAGGGTGATCAGGGATAAAATACCCCAGACAGCAGCACCGAAAAAAATCCTGCCCCAATCTATCCGTTGCCGGCCGGTTACGATATCTGCCGTTTTTTTATGATGGATATATTTAACACAAAATAAGATGGTGAAGAAACCTACGGCAAAACTGAGTAAGGTTAAAGCCAACCCTGTATTCGTACTTGTGGCTGCCGATATATCCCCTCCTTGCAAGATGGAAGGGTCTTCCATAATCATATATCCCACCAGGGGAAGACTGCCGATTTGTGTTGCAGTGAAAATAATCAGTAACGAAAAAATGTAGAAATACCATTGATTTCGGCCGGAGTAAACTTTTTCTAGGAACATCGGTAAAAAATTAAAAATTAAAAGTTGAAGAGCAAATGCCTCATTTTAGCATTTGCTCGAGTGAATATTCGTCGGATATCAACACTTGCCGGGCTTTGCTTCCTTCGAAGGGACCGACGATGCCGGCTGCCTCGAGTTGGTCCATGATACGGCCGGCCCGGTTGTAGCCGATAGAAAACCGCCGCTGGATGGAAGAGGTGGAACCCTGTTGGGTGCTGACTACGAGCCGGGCTGCTTCTTCGAACAACGGATCGCGTGATCCCGGGTCGATGTCGTTGAGGCCGTTCCCTTCGTTTTCAGGTACATATTCCGGTAGGGCAAAAGCACTCGGATATGACTGTTGGCTGGCAATATGGTGGGTGATCGCATCTACTTCGGGAGTATCCACAAAAGCACATTGCACCCGTGTCATCTCACTACCTACCGATATCAGCATATCACCACGTCCGATCAGCTGGTTGGCACCCGGTGAATCCAGGATTGTCCGGGAGTCGATCATGGAAGCGACCTTAAAAGCGATTCGGGCCGGGAAGTTGGCTTTGATCACCCCGGTGATGATATTCGTAGAAGGCCGCTGGGTAGCGATGATCATATGAATACCTACAGCACGTGCCAGCTGGGCGATCCGGGCGATCGGGGTTTCTACTTCCTTACCGGCAGTCATGATCAGGTCGGCAAATTCATCCACAACCACCACGATATAGGGAAGGTATTTATGTCCATTATTGGGGTTCAGTTGTCTTTTGATGAATTTTTCATTATATTCTTTAATGTTTCTTACCTGTGCCATTTTGAGCAGGTCGTAACGGCTGTCCATTTCAATACACAGGGAGTTGAGCGTATTGACTACTTTAGCGGTCTCGGTGATGATCGCTTCTTCTTCATCCGGCAATTTGGCCAGGAAATGTTTTTCTATGATAGAATAGATACTGAGCTCTACTTTTTTAGGATCGACCATCACAAACTTCAGTTGGGACGGGTGTTTCTTGTAAAGCAGTGAAGTGATGATCGCATTCAATCCGACCGATTTACCTTGTCCGGTAGCTCCGGCAACCAAAAGGTGGGGCATCTTTGTCAGATCGAAAGTATACGTCTCGTTAGAGATGGTTCTGCCCAAAGCTACCGGCAAAGCGTATTTGGATTCCTGGAATTTCTTGGAAGCGATGATACCGCGCATGGAGACTACCTCCGGATTTTGGTTCGGCACTTCGATACCGATCGTTCCTGCTCCGGGAATAGGGGCGATGATCCGGATGCCCAAAGCAGAAAGGCTAAGCGCTATGTCGTCCTCAAGGTTTTTGATTTTGGAAATCTTGACACCCGGAGCCGGTACGATCTCATACAAGGTGACGGTCGGACCGATGGTTGCTTTGATCTTGGTGATTTCGATTTTGTAATTACGCAACGTTTCTACAATCCTGTTTTTGTTGGCATCCAATTCTTCCTGGGTGACTTTCGGATTACCGGAGGAATGCTCTTCGAGGAGTTCTAAACCGGGATATTGGTAATTGGACAGGTCGAGGGTCGGATCGTAATCTTCGGTCGGCTGGTTCTGATCGACGGTTTCTTCCTGATCCTTATTGCTGATGGTCAAGGTGATGTCCTGATCGTTTCCGGCCGGTAAGTCGGTATCTCCTTCTTCTTCATCATCGGTAGACGATTTTGCTCGGTCATCCGATAAATCCGATAGTTCCTGGCTGAATTCGAAATCGTTGATAGAAGCGGACATGCGGTTGAAACCTTGTTGCAAGGTGATTGCTTCCGGATTTTGATCCGTTGTTTCTTTCGGTGCTAACAAACGCTCCGGTTGACTGGAAAAATCGGTATCCTCCGGTTGGAACGTACCGTCGTTGTCATGGGGAAAATCCTCTTGTTCTTCGTCTGCGTTCTCCTTGTCGGAATCGCTTGTTGTATCTTCGTCTTCGGGATCTTGTTGTGCGTCGGCTTGCCGTTGTGCTTCTTCACGGGCAGCTGCAGCACGGGCTTCCCGTTCGGCTAGTGCGGCCAGTGCCTTTTCCTGGTGACGGCGGATTTGTTCTTTGATATAATCGACACATTTATAGAAAGTCCGTTCGAATCCGAAAAACAGAATGGCGATAAAAGTGAGGATCAGAATCAGCATAGTCCCGATACGTCCTACCAATGAGTTCAACCAGACGCTGACAAAATGTCCATGGCCTCCCCCCGGGAATAGGTAGCCTGTGCCGACTTCGAAAAGATTGGAAATACTCTCCGAGAGAAAACCCAGGAATAAAGAGATCCAAAGAATAATACACATACCGATGAATAACCTGCGGCTGAAGTTTTTTACTTTGATACTCCCCAGACGGAAACTGCATAATAATAAAAGATAGCAAAGAATGAAAGAAGATATACCGAACCACCGGTTGATCAATAGGTCCGAAATCCAGGCTCCGATCTTTCCGGCAGGATTACTGACTTCGATTTCCGGATTGGTAATGATTTTCCCCCAGGGACCATCGACCAGACTTTGATCGATACCTCCCGAAAAGAAGAAACCGATCAGGGCGAAGAGAATATACAACGATACCAAAGCCAACGCAATTCCCAGAAGGATACGTGTCCGTTGTTCTTTTAAAAATTCCGGTAGCAAAGAAACCTGTTTTTTCTCCGTTTTGGAGGAAACAGGTTTATGTTTTATTTTTTTCATCTTTACAATTTTTCAGCCTACGAAGGTACGAAAAATTGAAAATTTATCTTGCTTTTACTGATACAAAAATCGTTTAATACTCCGTTTCGGGGTTTTCTCGAACTCTTCGTTATAGAGCTTGTAAGTATTCAGCTGGCTGTAAGCCGGGAGCTGTTGGTTGATTTCTTTCAGGTTGGCGGTCATCAGTTCGTCCAGTTTCTCATCGGTAATTTTTTCTTCGTTTACCAGATCGAAATCGGGGTAGATCAGGGCTACGAGTTTTCCTTCTTTTTCGATAACGATGGATTCGCTGATATAGGGCATGTTGTTGAGTTTATCCTCGATTTCTTCAGGATAAATGTTCTGACCGTTTGAGCTGAGGATCATGTTTTTACATCGTCCTTTGATAAACAGGTAGCCGTCTTGGTCGATGATTCCCATATCTCCGGTATGTAGCCAGCCGTCCCGGTCGATGGCGGCAGCCGTAGCTTCCGGATTTTTGTAGTAACCGGTCATCACACAAATCCCTTTAGCCAGGATTTCCCCTACGATATGTTGGGGATCGCCGGAGTCGATCCGAAGTTCGACACGAGGCACTGCCTTGCCACAGGAGCTCTGACGGAAAGTTTTCCAGTTGTCGTAAGTGAGCAGAGGACCACATTCGGTCATGCCGTATCCCACCGTGTAAGGAAAACGAATCGAGCGGAGAAAGATCTCTACTTCCTTGTTCAGGGCTGCTCCTCCGATGATTAATTCTTTGAATTTTCCTCCGAAGGCGTCGATGACCTTTTGCCGGATGCTTTCCCTGATTTTATCGTTGATGATCGGTATGTTCATCAGTAATTTCATATGCGGTTTCTCGATGGTCGGGAAAACTTTCTTCTTGATGATCTTTTCAATAACCAGGGGAACCGTAATGATCAGATCGGGCTTTACCGTGGCGAAAGCATCTGCTATGATTTTCGGTGACGGGGTACGGGATAAAAAATGGATGTGGGTCCCGTTGACAAATTGGTAAATAAATTCAAAAGCCAGGCCGTACATATGAGCCATCGGGAGCATACATACGATTTGTTCACCCGGATTGATCCCGTAGGTATCGATGGCAAATTGCAGGTTGGTCCACAAGCTACGGTAAGGCAGCATCACTCCTTTGGAAGAACTGGTGGTGCCCGAGGTATAATTGATCACGGCCAGCTGGTCGGGCGTATCGTATTCGTAATGAACATCTTCGGCACGGAAACGATCGGGGAATTTTTTTCCGAACAGTTCGTTTAATCTGGCTCTGGCTTCGGTCAGTTGCTTACTATTCGAGGTGCGGAGCGAGTAATCTTCGATCCGGAGTACGCCGTCGAGGTCGGGCATAGCCGATTCGTCGAGATTTTCCCAGACCACATCTCCGGCAAAGAGCAAACGGGCTTCCGAATGGTTCACGATGTGATGGACATTATCGGGTTTAAACTCGTTGAGTATGGGTACAGCTACAGCTCCGTAAGAAAGTGTGGCCAGAAAAGCGATACCCCAACTGCTGGTATTCCGGCTGCAAAGAGCGATCTTATCCCCTTTACGGATTCCGCAATGTTCGAAAAGAAGGTGTAATTTCTCGATTTTACGGGCTACATCTTTGTAAGAACTGGTAGCTCCCTTAAAGTCGGTCAAGGCAGGCAGATCCCAATGATCTTTAATGCTCTGTTCAATATATTTTATAAAATTTTCTTCCATAATCATGGGTTTATTTGAGCAAAGATAGAAGTTTAGGTATTAAACCGGAAACGTTGGAAGAAAAAAATGAGTCCGTATTTTTCTATTTTATTGATACAGATAACGTTTTATACTTCGTTTTGGCGTTTTCTCGAATTCGGTTTCCTGGATTTTTAAACGGGCAACCTGGCTGTACATCGGCAGCATATGGTTGAGGAGTTTACGGTTTTCGTCCATTTTAGTTTTAAGCTGCTCAGGGCTGATCTTTTCTTTTTTCACTACTTCATAATCCGGATAGACGAGGGCGATTAATTTACCGTCCTTTTCAATGACCAGCGATTCGGAAACATAGGGTAGGGCATTCAGCCGGTCCTCGATTTCTTCGGGATAAATATTTTGTCCGCTGGGACCCAGGATCATGTTCTTACTTCTGCCTTTGATAAAGAGATAACCCTCACTGTCGATAGTTCCCAGGTCGCCGGTATGCAACCAGCCGTCTTCGTCGATAGCGGACGAAGTGGCTTCGTGGTTTTTATAATAGCCGTCCATGACATTCGCTCCCCGCACTAATATTTCTCCGACGATATTTTCGGGGTCGGAGGAGTTGATGGCAATTTCCATCCGGTCGACAGCTTTACCGCACGAACCGGCTTTGAAGGTGTGCCAGTCGTCATAAGAAATGGCCGGACCGCATTCGGTCATACCGTAACCGACGGTGTAAGGAAATTGTACGGAAGAAAGGAATTTCTCTACTTCGAAATTTAATGCTGCGCCTCCGATAGCGATCAGTTTGAAACGTCCCCCGAAAGCATTGACGATTTTATCCCGGATCGACAGCCTTAATCTGCGGTTCAGATAGGGGATTTTCAGGAATAGCTTGATATGAAATTTTTCCAGTTGTGGCAGTACCCGGTGTTTGATGATTTTCTCGATAATCAAGGGTACGGCAACGATCAGGTTGGGACGGACAGCCGAAAATATTTCGTTAATGATTTTCGGGGCCGGAGTTTTGGAGATAAAATAAACGTGTGTACCACTGGCAAAGGGATAGATCAGTTCGAAGGCCAGACCGTACATATGAGCCATGGTCAGTATGGAGACCAGCCGTTCGCCCGGATTGTAGCCCATTTTGTCCAGGGCATACTTCAGGTTCGACCACATACTGCGGTAAGACAACATCACTCCTTTCGAAGCGCTGGTTGTACCGGAAGTATAATTGATCATGGCCAGCTGGTCAGGTTGATCCGGCTCGTAATGGATATCTTCCGGACGCAGGGCGGCGGGGTATTTTTGCCTGAATAACTCTTCCCAATGTCCGTGAGCTTTTGCCAGTGCCGGATTGGTATTATAGAAAAGAGAATAGTCCTCCATCTTGATGACGGTTTCCGGTTTCGGCATTTCTTCTTTTTGCAGTTCTTCCCAGATGGGAGTACCGGCAAATAGAATCCGGGCTTCCGAATGGTTGACGATATGGCGGATATTGTCGGCTTTGAATTCGTGTAAAATAGGTACTGCTACTGCTCCATACGAAAGGATTGCCAGAAAAGCGATTCCCCAGTTGGTCTGATTCCGGCTGCAAAGAGCGATTTTATCTCCCCGGCGGATTCCGCTTTCTTCGAATAACAGGTGCAAACGGGCAATATGGTGGGCTACATCTCCGAAGGTATGGGTTTGGCCCTGGTAGTCGGTTAAGGCCGGTTCTTCCCAATGGATTCGGATACTATGTTCTATATAGTATAAAAAATTCTCTTCCATCTTGTTCTAGATTGATGAGAAAACGCATCTCAGGTCCGGGTGGAATGTGCTTCAGCACGGTCGTGTTTAATTTCGTCCATAATTCCACCGTTGAGGGGGCTCGAGGTGCGTTCTCTGTGTATGTATACTGAATAGGGAAAAGAAGGTTACAAAAAAGAGGTAAAAGGTAGAAAGTAAAAAGTATAAAGTTAAATATTGTGAGAAGTCGAAACTAAAAAACGACGGTGGGCGTAGTTATTGACGAGTGAATGCAAAAAGCTCATTATTATTACGTTACAATAATTTAACTTTATTATTATGAAAACAGAAAATCCAAACACTCCAATTTTCGGAACACCTGAAGAAGCCCGTGTAGCTCCTAAGTTTGAAATGCCTAAAACCTCTATGCCGGGAGAGGTGGCTTATCAGTTGGTACACGATGAAGCGATGATGGATGGAAATGCCCGATTGAATCTGGCCACTTTCGTTACCACTTGGATGGACGACTATGCCCGCCGGGTGATGACCGAAAATATGGACAAAAACATGATCGATAAAACCGAGTATCCGCAAACTGCCGAGATAGAAAGACGTTGTGTGAACATTATCGCTAAATTGTGGCATTCACCCGAACCTCCCTATTGCACCGGTACCAGTACCGTCGGTTCATCCGAAGCTTGTATGCTGGGAGGTATTGCTGCCCTGAAACGCTGGCAAAAACGTCGTCGTGCCAAAGGTTTGCCTACCAATAAACCTAATTTTATCATTTCCACCTGTATGCAGGTCGTTTGGGAAAAATTTGCCATCTATTGGGACGTTGAAATGAGAATGGTTCCCGTGACGATGGAAAAAATTACCATGGATCCGCAGGATGTGGTCGGTATGTGTGATGAAAATACCATTTGTGTCGTTCCGATTCAGGGGGTTACGATCACCGGATTGAATGATAATGTAAAAGAGATCAACGATGCCCTGGATAAACTGAACGCAGAAAAAGGATGGGAAATATGTATTCATGTGGATGCTGCTACCGGTGGTTTTATCCATCCGTTTATCGATCCGGATACCGTTTGGGATTTCCGTTTGAAATGGGTGTTATCTATCAGTGTTTCCGGCCATAAGTTCGGATTGGTATATCCGGGTGTCGGTTGGGTGGTTTGGAAAGATAAACAATATCTGCCCGAAGAGATGAACTTTGCCGTGAACTATCTGGGAGCCAACATTCCGAGTATTTCTATTAACTTCTCCCGTCCGGGCAATCAGGTATTGGCACAATACTACCAGTTCCTGCGTTTAGGTATGGAAGGTTACCGGCAGATCCAGCAGAATTGTATCGATGTATGTCTCTATCTGAAACAACAGTTAAAAGAGATGGGGATCTTTGAATTTTTCAGTGACGATATGCCTAATCCGTTGTTTATCTGGAAACTGAAAAATGATTCTTCCCGGAAATGGACGTTATATGACCTTTCGGATGCTTTGCATGCCCAGGGATGGCAGGTACCGGCTTATACCATGCCGAAGAATATGGAAGATGTCGTGATCATGCGTGTCGTTGTACGGCAGGGAACCGGTAAAGACCTGGCCGATCTATTGGTGAAAGATATTAAAACCAATATTGCCCAGTTGAATCAATTGCAGGAACCGACTAATAGCGCTATTTTGTGGAATAAGAGAGAACCACAAAAGCCCAGAGGATTTAATCACTCCAGATAATCTCTTTTAGAGAAAAGAAGGAGCTGGTCCCCAATGGGACCGGTGTTCCTTTCAAGAATGGATAGGCGTAAAAGGAATCGACAAAATTAGAATGATCGGTACGAATGGATCAGAGCCGCAGATTCGCCGGTCAAAATTCTGAAAGAATTCGCTAACCCAATTTGTAAACCGCTAATCTATCTGAAAAACTTTGCAGACAGATTAGCGGTTTTTATTTATTCTGTCACACAAGAAAGATTCAGATATTCAAACCAGTTGATATTGGTTTTACTTAGAAGGTAAATTGGGGATAAGCCTAATAAAAAGTACCATAAAAAGCTCCGTTTGCTTTCCATCTGGATGCGGGAATGAATAAGGATATGATGAAATTCAATTATCAGGCCGAAAGAATTCATATCGATACCGTTTATCCGAAATGCAAGAGTCGGGCTGCTTACCGAGGAAAAGAGGATAAAGATTGGTATTTGTATCCGGCAAAGTTTGCAGGTAATTAATTTGGGGGATTACGACTTTAGATAAATCGATTGTTTGCATCTTTCGTGTAATTCCGGGAAAAACTCCCGGAATATTTTTTGTAATCGTTCTCCGTGCTCCTGCATAAATAGCGGCGTTTGGGCAGGATCGATCTGCAATCCCCGGTAGCGGGTCATGATTTCCAGGGATTGCTGGATTCCCGTTAGGGAGGCATAACGGCACAATCGGTCAGTCAGGATGAAATGCCATATGAACCCCTGAAAACGTTCCGGCAGGTGGCGGTAGTTCCAGGCTAAGGCGGTATAAAACCTCCGGCTGAACCGTTTGAGGGGAAGACCGGCATAGTCCTGAAACCGGCTGGCCAGGAAATAATCGAACAAGATGTCGTTCACTACAGCCGAATAACGCCCGAAAGTTTCCCGGCCTATCCCTACGGCTTCCCGGACCAACGGATGCCGGTCCGAGAAAGCATCGATTTCGCGGTGTAACAAAATTCCTTGCTGGAATTTCCGGGGATATTGTTTATACCCGTCCCCTTTGACCCCATCCCCGATAAAATTACCGATCTGAATACAACGGTCATTACCCGAAAGGAAAATGTGGGCGAGATAGTTCATAATTCGTTCAGCTTATTTGTAAAGGACAAATTTGCACATTATAAACGATACTACCAAAGCCCCTTTGCGGGTTAAAAGCTGAAAAGATCGTTCAAGGCCTCACTCATAGAAGGATGCGTATAGATCTGATCCCGGAGCGACGAATAGTCTAGTCCGGCTTTCATGACCAGGGCCACATTGTTGATCACTTCGCCCGAATCGATACAAAACAGGGTACATCCCAGAATTTTTCCGTTTTTGGCATTTACGACAGATTTCAATACCCCGTTGGTATTACCTGATACCCGCGCTCGGGGGATGGCCTCGACCGGAATGGTTTTGGTCATCACTTCGTATCCTTTGGCGATGGCTTCTTGTTCTGTCAAACCGATGCGGGATAGAGGTGGATCGATAAATACCGTATATACGACAGGTTCCCGGTCGACAATGGTCCGGCTGCCTTTACCGAACAGTTGATCCCGGATAATCCTGTAATCGTCCTGGGAAATATAGGTGAATTGTTTCCCTCCGCTGACATCTCCCAACGCCCAGATATCCGATGCGGTTGTTTGCAGATATTCGTTTACGATGATCGCTCCATGTTCGTTTAAATGTATTCCGGCCACTCCCGGATCGAGGCTTTCGGTGTTGGGCTGACGGCCTGTCGCTACCAGAACAGCGTTGGCAAAGAGGCTGTGTTCGGTTTTATCGGTCGTATCCCGATAGGTCACTACGGTCTCTTCGTCGGTATCCTGGATCGATTGCATTTCTATACTGAAATGAAATTCTATTCCTTGGTTTTCCATTACTTTCCGTACAGCTTCGGCAATGGTTCTGTCTTCGCGGGATAAAAATTCCGTTGTGTTTTCCAATACGATTACCTTACTTCCGAAAGCCGCAAACATAGAAGCGAATTCCAACCCGATGTATCCTCCTCCGATGATGACCAGGGTTTCCGGTAGCAGGTCCAGTTCCAGGAGTGAGGTACTGGTATATACCCGTCGGCTTTCCCGGATACCTGATATCGGCGGGATCACCGGAAGAGCTCCGGTATCGATAAAGATCCGTTTCCCCTCGATCTCCAGACGGTCTGTTTCGGTGGTTACCTCTATTTTACGGGATGAGCGGAATGAGGCGACTCCTGTATATACCGTTATATTCGGATGGTCGTTGAGCCGGTCGAAATTTAATTTTCGTAAAGCGGTGGTAATTTCGTTTTTCTTTATGATAGCTTTCCGATAAGCTGCTGCCTTTTCTTCAAAAGAAGCCAGATTCAGTTCCTTTATCATTTGGGCCTGATGGATCAATGCTTTGGTCGGAATACAGGCGATATTGATGCAGGAGCCTCCGTACATCGCAGCCGAACGTTCGATTATGGCTACTTGCTGTCCCCGGTTAGCTAAATCAGCAGCCAGTAGTTTACCCCCTTTTCCAAATCCGATAATGATTGCGTCAAAATGTTCCATAAAATGGGTGATTGATTAAAATTTACAGAAATCTCCACTACTTACGAAAATCAAAGGTGAATTGTTTGATTACTCCTTAGAACATCCCTTCCGCGATTATCGTATACAGCAGACAAACGATCACATAAAAATGAAAAATATGAAAACCAGATTGATTCTTTTTATTTTGTTATTCATCAGTGGCTTTGCAATAGCCGGTTGTAAACAACAAAACCAGTATCGTCCCGATGCGAAAATCGTTGCGGCATTTAATAACAAGTATCCTCAGTCCGATAAAGTAGAGTGGGAACAAAAGCAGGGGTATTATGTCGCAGAATTCCGGGAAGACGGTATCGAACACGAGGCTTGGTTCGACGGAACCGGTAAATGGGTGATGACGGAAAGTAATCTGAGGTATAGTTCCCTGCCACAGGCCATCCGCGAACAATTCGAGAAAAGTGTTTACAGTACCTGGAAAAAAGACGATATCGACAAGATCGAACGGGCTGGAATGGAAGCAGTGTATATCATCGAACTCGAAAAAGAAGGATTGGATACCGACCTGTATTATGTCGGTAACGGCAATCTGATCAAAACCGTGAATGAAGTGTCTAAAGAGAAACGGAGTTCTTATATGCCTGTCGCTTCGGATATCCAGATTTGGATCAAACAAAAATATCCGGATGCTACCATCATTGAAATGGATAATGAAAAAGGTAAATTGGAAGTGGACATCCTGGATGGAGGAAAAGCTAAAGAATTGATTTTTCAGGGAAACGATTGGTTGTCGACTTCCTGGGAAGTGAGCAAGGCCGAAGTTCCTTCGGTAGTAATGGAAACTTTCCGGCATTCGAATTTTGGAAAATACCGCATCGACGATATTCATTTTTATGAGACGCCGAACAATTCGTATTACTATTTCGATCTGGAACAAGGAAATTCTGAAGTACATCTGTCTATCGATCCTACCGGAAATATCCTACAGTGATCCGATTTATCGGGACGATGAAGGTTAATTTATAAAGTCTGTAAAGTTTATGAAGTCCGAAGAATCCGATGACTATATAAACTTTACAGACTTTATAACTCTGAATTTAATTGGAATAAGGGTCCCGCTTTACGCATGTGTGTGTGTATGTGTGTATGTATGTAAGAAATGCATAAGTAGAATTTATCGTGTGAAATATCATAAAGAGTGTATGAATCGATTTCACCTGATTAGAAGATAATTCCGCGGGACCCTGTCTTTTTATGCAGCCTGTTTCTCTTATATCTGGTCAATTCCCGGCGACGTCACCGGAAGAATCTTTTACGTCCAAAACATTCAAAGATCTTGAATACTAATGATGTAGAAAAATGGAAAAAGTTACTTTTTGAGGAAATTTATTTATCGAAAAGTCCGTTACCGGCTAATTTAATCGACGTTTATTTTCTTCTCAAAACAAACAAATATTTCCTTTTTTTAACATTATTAAGTAACTCTTATTCAGTCAATAAAGTATTTTGGTTTTGTGACCTATCCCTTTTTACATCTAACTATTTAAACGTCCATTTTTTATTGCAAGGAACTGTTTGAAACAGTACTTGATAGCGATGACAAAAATAGTTTATTTTTTATTATTCGCCAAATAAATTTGTTGATTTCAATTATTTTCTCTTGAAAGGCTTTTTGAAAGCCGGCCGCTCTATTTTTGTTTCTATTTAATTTATCTGAGTTTGTTAATGATATTTTTTGTATTTATTATTGTCGACAACACTAGGTTGATTGGACGGTTGGGAACAAATTTTCCTGTACCGGTGGAGGTATTTCCTGTTGCTCTGGGTCGAGCAGGAAATAAGAAAATTAGGGGCTACGGAAATTATGCTCCGGCTGGCAAAAGGGAAAGACGGACCGGTGGTGACAGAAAACATAATCTGGTTCTGGATGTTCGTTTCCGGGACATCGGTCCCGCATCGGAAAAAGATCACCGGTGTCGTGGAGAGTGGGGGGATATCGGCCCGAAGTGGTAGTTACTGGGTGAGAGTAGGTGGAAATAAACTTTTCTGGGATGATTACGTACAATAAATTCGATGAGATCGTTCATTTGTAAACTTGTATATTGGATTATGTTGAAGTTGTACGTATTTATTTTATGGGCTTTATTGCCGTTACTGACTATGGGAAAGGGAATTCTGATTCAAAATGTCGTGATTTTCGACGGGAAAAGTGAAAAGACCGTCACGGGAAATGTATGGATCGAGGACAATGCGATCCGGAAAGTATCGGCCGAACCGATTGTTGCCGGAGCAGAAGTAGAAGTGATCGATGGGCGGGGAAAATTTCTGATGCCCGGATTGATCGATGCACATTGGCATGCTTATCTGGCTGCTAATACGATGGTCGATTTGTTGACCGCTCATGCTTCTTATACACAGCTGAGAGCCGGAGAGGAAGCCGGGAAGACTCTTTTGCGGGGTTTTACGACGATCCGGGATGCGGGGGGACCGGTATTCGGACTGAAAAGGGCGATCGATGAGGGAACACTGCCGGGACCGCGTATTTATCCTAGTGGGGCGATTATTTCCGAAACAGGCGGACATGCCGATTTTCGTATGGTATACGATATCCCTGAGCCTTTCGATTGTTGCGGCCTGACTCATACCGAGAAAATCGGGGCTGCTATCATCGCCGACGGGGTGGATGCCGTGATCGTCGCTTCGCGGAATAACCTGCGTCTGGGTGCGAGTCAGATCAAGCTGATGGCAGGCGGAGGGGTCTCTTCGTTGTATGACCAGCTGGAAGATGTGCAGTATTTCGAAGATGAACTGCATGCGGCGGTAATGGCCGCCGAGGATGCGGGTACTTATGTGATGGTGCATGTCTATGTGCCGGAGGCGATCCGCCGGGCTATCCGGGCTGGGGTGAAAAGTATCGAACACGGTCAACTGATCGATGAACCGACGATGAAACTGATTGCAGAGAAAGGCGTGTGGTTGTCGATGCAACCCTTTATCGGAGAAGGAAATAATCATTATACCAATCCTGTACAGCAGGCGAAACACGAACTGGTGGTACAAGGCACCGACCGGGCCTATCAGCTGGCGAAGAAATACGGGGTGAAGCTGGCATGGGGTACCGACTTGCTTTTCAGTCCGGCCAATGCACGGAATCAAAACCTGAATATCGAAAAGATGACCCGCTGGTTTTCCAACTTTGAAATCCTGAAGATGATCACTCACGATAATGCCGAACTGTTGGCTCTGTCCGGCCGCCGTAATCCTTATCCCGGTAAACTGGGGGTGATCGAAGAGGGGGCTCTGGCCGATCTGATTGTGGTGGATGGAAATGCACTCGAAGATATAAAAGTGCTGACCGATCCTGGCAAGAATATGCTGTTGATCATGAAAGACGGCAAAATATATAAAAACGATTTATAATATCCGCTACCCCAGAGCCTTTTAGACCGGGATTTTTCCCCGGTTATCGATTAAACACTGCTTTGTATATTTGGAAAAAACAGAGCAGTGGTTAATCGATAACCGGGAGATTTATGTGTGTAGACGATACAGATAATCGGGGTATCCGGGTAGTTTTGTCTTCTAGATTTCAGGATATGAAGGCAGAAAGAAATTATCTTGTAGAGAAGATATAATTGGGGGGCATAAAATTGGATTTATGTTAGGGGATAACGCAAGAACAGACTGGCAACGGTAAGGGAACCGAAATTTACTTGTACGGGATTGAATATTCCCGCCCTTTGGGGCGAACGGTATGTATTTCCACTCCGGAAAAGAGGGGGCGTGCGATATGTTTTCTATGTGCAGAGTCTGGAAGTATAAGTCTACAACTCTATCATGTTTTGGGGATGATCCTTTGTGGTCTTCAGACATTCAATCTAACCTTGCAGTTAATGAAAAAACGTATGGAGTTATCAGTACCAGATTCTGATTTACGACAGCATGAAGATCGTAGTGAAAGAGTCCGGTATTCCGGTTATACATGTCTGTCACAAATGAGGATTCGAATACATTTTCTGATAATTTTTGTTCGATATAGTTGTTTGTTACTGCAATTATTTATTATATTTAAGGCATAAATATAAATTATTATTATGCGTTTGAAATTGGTACTTAAAATTGTGGAAGGAACCGTTTTACCTTGTAATTATATGTATGAATTGTCAAGTTGTTTGTACAAGGTATTGAATGAAGGTAATCCGGTTTTTACTGCCTGGCTACATGATAAAGGATATTGTAAGGAAAAGAAAGTATTTAAATTATTTACCTTTTCGAATTTCTATTTTCCGTGTTTCAGAATCGAGGGGGATCGGATTTTTGTTTTGGCGGATACGGCCCAGTTGATTGTGTCGTTCTATCCGATAGAAGCAATTGATGCTTTTGTAATGGGTCTGTTTAAGAACAGGCAATTGGAGGTTGGTGACCGGAAATCGAGGGTCCGCTTTGAAGTCTTTAACTTAGAGCGGCAGGCTGAGCCGGAATTCACTTCCCGGATGTTTTTTAAAACTCTATCGCCTATGTTTATTGAAGAGCAATTACCGGAAACCCGGAAAGCGATACATCTTTCACCGGGGAATCCGAAGTTTGCAGAATTGTTGCATTTGAATCTGCTGGATAAATACAGGGTGTTTTATGGACAGGAACCCGATCCGTCCTGGCCTCTGACCCGCTTGCATTTGTTGTCTGAGCCCAAGCCTAAAACAATTGTGCTGAAGGTGGGTACTCCGGAGGAAACCAGAATGAAAGGATATACTTTCCGCTTTGAGCTGGAAGGACAGCCGGAATTATTGCGTTTGGGTTACGAAGGTGGTTTCGGACGATTGAACAGCCAGGGATTCGGTTGTGTGGAAGTGTTGAAACAGTGATAATAAGTTTAGTGTGTGTGGTGTTTGAGTTTTTATTCTGTTGTAAACGGGAAAACAAAACTTTTAACTCCTTGTTTGGGTATCCAGGTTGTTTTGGGTGAATTTGTAATAGTAGTGGGATAGAATTGAAATAACCCGCCGATGTCCATCGGGATACCGTAGGTACTTATTTTAATTGACCTAAGTAGATTTTTACAGAATGAAAATAAAACAATAATATGCTTCAGGAAATTAATAACTTTATGAATAGTTTGCCTGCTGAGTTAAAGCAGGCGGGGCTGAAGCCTAAAGAAGGACTGCATGTTTTGCTGAAAATCCAGGAAAAGGAGGGAACTCATTTTATGGACGAACAGTCTGTCTGCCGGGTTTGTCTGACCCGGAAAGCGACAGAATTCGATTATCCTTTTTTACAGCATTGTGCTGAGCTGGCTCAGGTGGGATGGTGTGTGAATACCAATAAATGTTTCGATCTTCCGGCTAAGGGGCTGCATTCCTGTTCTCCTTATTGCATTGCCTTGAAACGGGAATCTCTGGAAGGAGGAGGAAAATATGCGAAAGATAAGACTAAAATCTACGACCGTATCGATACTTATTTTGCTAATGCTTTATCCTACGTCGAAGAGGATAGCGAGAAAGAAAGAATAAGGGTTTTTCAGCATTTTATCAACTCCAAAGAGAAACTGAATGCTTTATTTGCCTGTTTTCAGTCAGAGGTTGATGAAGTCAAGGATAAGGAGTACATTATTCTTTATTTGGAGGAGGAGATGGAAAAATATCGCCGGGTTCATGAAAAATATTTGTCGGACAAATTATTCAATACCAATGAATACAATATTTCGGTAGAAAATCAACTCTATGGGACCAGCGATTTCCTGAATGGATTTCCAACTAAAAAGCCTTTTTTATCCCATCAGTCGGCTGTTTTCGATATTGCCGGGCGGATTACCGGAGAGATGGCTGGAAATCTCCATGATTTTCAGGAAATCATGCGCCGGAATGTTTTACCCCGTCCTTTGCCGTTGTTTGTTTACCGGGAAGAGTTGCAGACCGAAATGCTTGCGGTTTTCTCCCGGTATTTGGCGGATGGCAAGAGGATCGGTTATCAGGAGATCATACGGGAGCTTTATAAAAATCATCAGGACGATATCGGTGATTATTATTTATTGTATTACTATGGCGATACGGTTTGTGATTTCGATTTTGTTTCCCGTTTCCGCTATCGTTTGCAGAGTGGGGATAAAGAAGGTTGGATGGTAAAAGATCATTTTCAGATCGGTTTTACGGAGAAAATAAGCCATGTATTTGAGTTGGAGGAAAAAGTGTTACGCGAAATATTTAATAACTCGTTGATTACACGAACGAAAGCCGGAGATACACAACGTAAATATTTCGATGAATTAGAACCGAAATACTGTAAATCGGAAAATAACTATTTATTGGTATTGAAGTATCGGCAAGCTTTTTATGATTATATCTATAAATCCAGATTACAGGCTGTTACCCGTCCTATGTTCGATCATATTTTATTGACCGGTATTTTGGAGGATATCCGTTTGGATGAATTAAAAGGAAACCAGCATACCCAACGCTGGGGGATTTTGTCTAAAATGAACATTTGGTTCAGTTTGGCTGAACGTTTTGATTTACAATTTAAAAATACAGATACTATGGCAAGTAAATTGGAAGAACAGAGAGTGTTTATGGTTGCCTTATCGCAAGGTGAGGCTATATTGGAAAACGACGAACAATATGCTTTTGCAGCCGGACAGGTGATTTACTATTTATTACATAAGAGTAAGACGGCAGACAAAAGTTATAAACGGCTGGAGCCTTTTTTGCAGCAGGTGCACGCCTCTGAATTGAATAAAGCGATTGCCCGGCTTTTCGATACCTATAAGCATGAGAATTTTTCAGGCAATTTCCGTCATCCGTTTGCATCGGTTATGGCCTATCAGACCCAAGCGAATATGCGGGACTACCTGCCCATGATGCTGGCCGGGATTTTTTCGGATAATCTGCTTTTTAGCGTTAATAAATCAGAAGAAACAAATGAAGAAAACTAACTTAAAATAAAACATTATGAGTAATACATTTAAAAACAGAGTGTTTGGTTGTGTGGTAATCAAATCTGTCAATTCCAATTATAATGCGGACTTTTCACATCAGCCCCGTACTTTGCCCGATGGGTCGGTATATGCAACAGATAAAGCATTGAAATATACCGTTCGGAATTATATAGATAAAAATTATCCGGAAGACAAGGTATTTTATTTTAAAAGCCTGAATGGAGATATGCAGCCCCGGGATTTAGACCAGAATTATGCCCGTTTCTTCGGCGATTATCCGAAAGCGGATAAGAAAGAGGCGGTCAAGGCGCGTAAAGTGATTCTGGGAAATTTGTTGAGCTGTCTGGATGTACGGTTATTTGGCGGAACTTTTGCCAGTAAAACGGCCAATTTGTCTATTCATGGTGTTGTACAACCGACGCATGGGGTGAACCGATATGTGGAAGGGATTATCTATTCAGAGCAGATTGCTTCGTCTTTCCGGAACTCCAATGATAATAGTACGGATTCGATGCAAACGACTTTAGGAACCCAATTTAAATTACAGGAAGGCCATTACGTACATCATTTTTCAGTCAATCCCGGTAATTTAGACGAACTGACTGAATTTGTCGATAATGGAAGATTAACGGGGGAGGATATTGCCAAATTGAAAGAAGCTTTACGTTGCGGAGTGACATATTATGATTCCTCTTCCAAGGCAGGAACGGAGAATGAGGCCTTGTTGTGGGTGGAATTGAAAGAAGAGTCGAAGCTGGTATTACCCTCTTTCGTGGATTTGATAGAGGTAAATGCAGAACGGGAAATTGATTTTGCGAAAGTGAGTACCTTATTGTCCAAAGAAAAAATCAAAAATGAGATCTCAAAAATTGAATTGTTTTACAATAAGGGAATTACAAAAGTGATTCATCTGCCGGAAGGAACGGTCGAACTTGAATTGAACGGGTTATGAATAATCAACGACTGATTTCATTTGATATACAGGCTGATTTCGGTTTCTTCAAAAAGCCCGATTACAATGATGGGGTGTTGCTGACCTATAATATGTTACATAAGCCCGCCCTGTTAGGCATATTGGGGGCTATTATCGGTTTGCGGGGTTATCGGAAAAAAGGAGAATGGCCGGAATATTACCAGCGGTTGGCTGCCCTCCCGGTGGGAATAGAACCTTTGGAGGGGAGACATGAGAAAGGGAATTTTCAGAAAACGATAGTCAAGTATACGAATACGGTCGGATATGCTAATCAGGATGGTAACCTGCTGGTTGAAGAGAGTATGCTGATTCGTCCGGCCTATCGCTGCTATCTTTTGTTGTCGGAAGAGCATCCGGATCACCGGAAGTTGTACGAGTATATCCGGGAAGGATGGGCCGAGTATATTCCCTATTTGGGTAAAAATGAATATCCGGCCTGGTTCGGAGATTCGTTCCGGGAATATGCTTTTAAAACTTTTGTACCGGAAACTGATTTTCGGGTTTCATCCTTGTTTATCAAAGAAGGAGTATTGAAAGGACAGCAGGTAAAGGCCAGTTTTTCGTTTTCGCTGAAAGGCATAGTGAATCGAGGTAGTTTTGTGTATTTCGAACGTTTGCCTGTTGGTTTTCATCCGGTTCTGATGCAATATGAATTGGCCGACTTCGCTTTTACGGATTGGACCTTACAGGCTGCCACGCAGATGGTAAATTTGTATCAGCTGGAAGAGGAAGGAAAGATTGTTCAATTGTTTTGAATATGAAAGACTGTAAAGAAATAATTCAGGGCCAGATGGAGTTATTGTTCGGCAGGTTGAAAAATGATTCTTATCTGGCACATATTTGTCCCGGAAAATCTGCCGAATCTTTGCAGGAACATACGGCCAAAGTGGTTGAAAGGGCTTGTTGGCTGATCGGCAAGCACGGTTTGGAGAAGGTCGTCGATCGTTTGATTCCGGGGATTGCCGGAAAATACTCGGAGAATGTGCAGGAAGAGTTGAAACGGATGTTTATGGCGGTGTTTGTTTTTCATGATACAGGTAAGGTAAACGATAATTTTCAATATTCCAGGATGTTGAATCGGTTGTTTAAACATCGGAAGACGGAAATATTGGTACCTGCCTATGGACATTCGTTTTTGAGCGCCTGGCTGTTTCTGGCTTTTGAATTGGACCGTGTGTGGCAAGATCCGTGCCTGACGGAGGAAGAAAAAAAGATGCTGTTTGTCTATGCTTTTTTCTTTGCCTATGTTATCCGGCAGCATCATAGCGGCGGTTTGGGATGTGCCGATGAGGAGGAGTTTTTTAATTCATTTGCCGGGGGATATGAAGAATTGCATACTTATCTGACGGTTTGGGGATATGAAGGGGATTTTACTTGTGTCGAAGCTGTATTCGAGCATATTGTTGCTATCCGAAAGGAAACGGATGCGCAACGGGAAGCTTCTTTTGCTTTGTATGCGCTGATTAAATTGAATTCTTCTGTTCTGGCGGCTGCCGATTATCTGGCGACTCATGCATATATGACTGGGAGACAGGTGAAAGAGGCCGGAATTTTTGAAGACCGTCACCGGGTAGAGGAAATGATCGGGCATCTGCGAAATTACAAGCATAACCGGGGGATATATGAACAATTGGATAAATTTGTTTTTGAGTATCCGCAGGAAAAATCCGGTGATCACTTGAATCGGCTGCGAACCGGAATGGCTGTGGAAGTCATCCGGACCGTTCGTGAACATTCTGATGATCGTTTGTTTTATATTGAGGCTCCGACGGGAGGGGGAAAGACAAATTTATCCATGCTGGCGGTGACTGAATTAATGGCCGTCCATCCTGAGATTCAGAAAGTATTTTATGTATTTCCCTATACGACTCTGATTACCCAGACAAATCAGACACTGAAAAATGCTTTGGGCTTGACTTCTACGGAACTGGCGGAGTTACATTCCAAAGCCGGATTTAATGAAAAAACGGAGGAAAGAGAGGATGGACTGTATGCGGATAAAAAGCAGGATTATATCGATCGTTTGTTTGCCCTTTTTCCTGTGTGCGTTATGTCGCATGTGAAGTTCTTCGATATGTTGAAAACAAACCGGAAGGAAGCGAATTATTTACTCCACCGCCTGGCGAATGCGGTGGTGGTTATCGATGAATTGCAGACCTATAATCCGCTTTTGTGGGATAAAATGTATTATTTGATTGAACATTATGCCCGCTTTTTTCAGGTTCGTTTTATTCTGATGTCCGCGACTTTACCTAAGATCGGTAAACTGAGAATTCCTTTGAAGGAAAGAACCGGATTTGTGGATTTGTTGCCTCAGGCAAAATCTTATATGCAGAATCCAAATTTTGCCGGGAGAGTGGAGTTCAGGTTTGAGTTGTTCCAGGAAGAGATCGATATGAACGATTTAGCGGATTTTGTTCTTGGGAAATCAGTGGAATATCGGGATAAACCGGGGAAGAACGGGACGGTTCATACCATAATAGAGTTTATCACTAAAAAATCTGCCGCGGAATTTTATGCTTTCATACAAGAAAAGGAGCCCTTTTTTGACGAGGTATTCCTTCTCTCCGGGACAATTCTGGAACCCCGGAGGCGGGAAATTATCAATGAGCTGAAAAATCCGCTCAGCCGGAAGAAAAATATATTGCTAATCACGACACAGGTTGTTGAAGCTGGGGTCGATATCGATATGGATTTAGGATTTAAAAATATATCCTTGATCGACAGTGATGAACAGTTGGCCGGGAGGGTAAACCGGAATGCCTGTAAAGTGGGCTGTGAAGTCTATTTGTTCCGACTGGATAATGCAAGTGTCTTGTATGGAAAAGATAAAAGATATCAGATGGTCCGGGAACAAATTTCTGTCGGTGAATATGAACGTATTCTTCGTGAAAAAGATTTCGGATGTTTGTATGAATTGGTTTTTGAGAAGATAAATTGGATGAACGAACAGACTTATGTGCAGAATTTCCGTTCGGGATTTTTGAGATTTGTCGAAGGGTTGGATTTTCAACAGGTAGATCGTAATTTTCAGGTAATCGAGCAGCAGAATGAAACTGTTTTTGTCCCTATACCGTTGCCGGTAGAAGTGGATTCGATGACAGAAGGTGTTAAAGAGCGTCTGTTTTCTGACCGGGAACTTCAATTTCTGGAAGATTTTGGGGTTGTGCCTTGTGAGGGACTGTTGGATGGAAAGGAAGTGTGGGAGGTGTACGAACGTCTCGTATATCGTGATCATCCTGCAAAATTTGATCTGGAAGAAAAGGTCGGTTTTAAAATCATGCAGCGGATATTGTCGTGTTTTACTTTTTCTTTGGTTGGTTATTCGAAAGAATTGCAGGAGTTGAAAGGGGGGACGGGGGAAGAAAAGTTGGGGTATTTTTATTTATCCCATTGGGAAGATGAGGGGGTGAACGGAAAATTGTACGACTATAAAATGGGATTGAATAACAGAGCATTGAAAGATATAACTTTTATATGATAAATGTGACAGGAACTTTGATTAATCTTTATCAGGTGTGTAAACGGGAAACGTGGTTACATGCCAATGGTATCCGGATGGAACATACCTCGGATGTAGTCACGGAAGGAAAGCTGGTACATGAGACTTCGTATCCGAACCGGGCAGCCAGATATGAAGAAGTGAGAATCGGTGGTTCTGTGATTGATTTTTATGATCCGAAAGAGAAGGTGATTCATGAAATCAAAAAATCTACATCGAAAGAGGAGGCGTATATCTGGCAGGTGAAATATTATTTGCTTTTGTTTGAACGGGAAGGAATAGCCGATGTGGTGGGGATGTTGGAATACCCTTTACTGAGGGAGACGATGCGGGTGGAGTTGGAAGAGGGGGACCGGGAAATATTGCGTCAGATGGAGGTGGAGATCCGACAGCTGATCGGGGAGGAGGCATGTCCGCCTGCTTTATCCAAAGGAAAATGCGGAGCCTGTTCATATTATGAATTTTGTTATTCCGGAGAAGGGGAATGAAACAGGGAATAAATGTTTTTTAATGGACTTAAAATTGTTTTATGAAAAGGACGTACTATTTATTTAATCCCGGGCGGTTGAGCCGGAAGGATAATACGCTGAAATTTACTCCGGTAGACGAAGAGGGACAGGAAGGGCAACCCCGTTACATTCCTATTGAAACCGTAGATAATCTCTTTGTATTCGGTAGTTTGGATACCAATAGTATGATGTACAATTTTCTGGGTAAGCATCAGGTGGCGGTTCATTTTTTCGATTATTATGAACATTATACCGGTTCGTTTATGCCTAAAGATTACCTGTTATCCGGCAAGATGCAGATTGCCCAGATGAAGCACCATATCCGGCAGGAAAAACGGATGGCAATTGCCCGAAGTTTTATCGATGGGGCAGCGTTTAACATGTTGAAGAATCTGAGATATTATACGAATCGGGGAAAAGATACCAGGCAACAGATTGAACGGATAGAAGCCTATATTCCATTGATTGCTACTGCAACCGATATTCCGATGTTGATGGGAATCGAGGGGAATATCCGTCAAACCTATTATGAGGCATTTGATACGATTATCGATGGTTTTTCCATGGGAAACCGGACAAAGATGCCACCTTCCAATGAGGTGAATGCGATGATTTCTTTTGCTAACAGTATGTGTTATTCGTTATGTCTGGATGCCATTTATCATACCCAATTGAATCCGACGATCAGCTTTCTGCATGAGCCGGGGGAAAGGCGTTATTCTCTGGCTCTGGATATGGCAGAAATCTTTAAACCCATATTGGCGGACCGATTGATTTTCTCCATGTTTAACCGTAAACAGTTAAGGGAATCGGATTTCGATCAACACTTAAATCGATGTCTGCTAAAGCAATCTTCTATGAAAAAAGTAGCCCAGGAATGGGAAGAGAGGACGAAAGAGACGATAAAACACCGGAAGTTGGGAAGAAGTGTCAGTTACAGGCATTTGATTAAATTAGAATGTTATAAACTGACCAAGCATTTATTGGGGATGGAAGAATATAAACCTTTGAAAATGTGGTGGTAATGTATGTCATTTTAGTATATGATGTCGATCAGAAGCGGACGGCTAAAATGTTGAAATTGTGCCGGCGTTACCTTTCATGGATACAAAACAGTGTATTTGAAGGGGAGATTTCAGAAGTACAGTTGAAGCAATTAACATCGGAAGCCCGGAATCTTATGGATGAAAAGGATAGTTTGATTTTCTTTAAAAGCCGGGACGAAAAATGGCTGGAAAAAGAGATTATAGGAGATGAAAAAGCCAGCGTTTCTAATTTTTTATAGCGTCGACCTTAAAAAAATGATTGGGGGTTGAGAGAGTAATTACAATAGAAATGGAATAATAGTTCTTTGACATGTTGAAAATGAATAATTTAAAAGTTGTTGTCGAAGGTCAGGGTAAATTTAAGAATTGAAGGTCGACTGCAAATGTTTGTAAAAAATGAGAATAAATGGATGATAAATCATTGATTTTGAAGTATATTTGTTGGCGTTTTTAACGGCTTTTAATTGAACTAAGGTAGAATTGAAACTAAAAGAAGAAGCGGAGCCCTTCCTACGATTCGCCACTTTTAATTGAACTAAGGTAGAATTGAAACTCATTAAATCCGAACATTGCTGCAAATTTCTTAAATCTTTTAATTGAACTAAGGTAGAATTGAAACTTTGGTGATCCGTATAATTTAGCTCCAGGAATTTGTCTTTTAATTGAACTAAGGTAGAATTGAAACGTTGCTACAATTATAAACCGTAACTCTTCTGCGCTTGCTTTTAATTGAACTAAGGTAGAATTGAAACGGCTCTTTATGCCGCAGTATCAGGGAACCCAACAATCTTTTAATTGAACTAAGGTAGAATTGAAACATCTTGGTCGGAGTTCTTAATGCTCGTGGATGTATACTTTTAATTGAACTAAGGTAGAATTGAAACCGGTATGTAAATGAACTACTTTACGAAACAGGATTGGACTTTTAATTGAACTAAGGTAGAATTGAAACAAAAGAAATCGACTGGTCATCTGTATTCGGTAATCTTCTTTTAATTGAACTAAGGTAGAATTGAAACTTGAAAATTCCCCGTTTCAGGCAAACCCCTATAATACTTTTAATTGAACTAAGGTAGAATTGAAACATGTTTGTGTTGAATTTTGGTTCAGGAATGCTCTACTTTTAATTGAACTAAGGTAGAATTGAAACCATCATCCACACCTTCCTGCGGCAAGCGACCCGGACTTTTAATTGAACTAAGGTAGAATTGAAACATGTGAGATTTTAATGCGTTCTTTTGCTCGAGTTGGCTTTTAATTGAACTAAGGTAGAATTGAAACTTTTTTTAGTATAATATTTAATGAACGTGCTAAATTCTTTTAATTGAACTAAGGTAGAATTGAAACTTTTAATGCCCAGTTTAAATCTTATGTTGATAATAACTTTTAATTGAACTAAGGTAGAATTGAAACTCTCCTATAGATTTGTGCCATGCGCTTATCTTCATGCTTTTAATTGAACTAAGGTAGAATTGAAACGCAATTTTGATGCTGTGCCTAATGCCAAGCGTGCTTCTTTTAATTGAACTAAGGTAGAATTGAAACAGGAATATTGGCAAACCGATCTAGCGATACAATAGGCTTTTAATTGAACTAAGGTAGAATTGAAACTTTCGTTCGTGTCTGCATTCCTCTTGTAGCTTGGATCTTTTAATTGAACTAAGGTAGAATTGAAACATGCCCCGGACCTCGGTACATACGGAGGCCCAGCACCTTTTAATTGAACTAAGGTAGAATTGAAACGATACAGAGTTTAATTTATACTTTGCTTCCGATCACTTTTAATTGAACTAAGGTAGAATTGAAACATGTCTTTTCCATGTTTTTTCTTTTAAAGAATGAGTCTTTTAATTGAACTAAGGTAGAATTGAAACACGCATTCACTGAAATCAATACCCAGTTGTTTTGATCTTTTAATTGAACTAAGGTAGAATTGAAACTATAGTAAAAACAAGTTTAATCAAGTTCTTGGCATACTTTTAATTGAACTAAGGTAGAATTGAAACATGGCAGGTACGGGGAAATACGAGACTTATATATTCACTTTTAATTGAACTAAGGTAGAATTGAAACAGTATTCCGGACGAGCAGCATTTAGCTCTTTATGTGCTTTTAATTGAACTAAGGTAGAATTGAAACGCGGAGATAGCAGAGCTAAAAGGCATTTCGGAGGAACTTTTAATTGAACTAAGGTAGAATTGAAACGGTTGTTATACACATCCCCGTTTGTGTCCGCTCCTTCTTTTAATTGAACTAAGGTAGAATTGAAACAATGGATTATATACCCTGGACCCGTAACCGCCATAGCTTTTAATTGAACTAAGGTAGAATTGAAACCGACTTTGTCGTTTTCATCGAAAAGCAGGTCGGTCACTTTTAATTGAACTAGGGTAGAATTGAAACTGGACTCAACCTGGCATGTTTTTATTAACCGTCCCGGATAAGGGTGAGATTCCGAAATGTCAGTTTGTCGCCGGGGTATTGATCTTCTCGGAACGATGAATATTGGATTGAATATATTGCAGGATATTCAAAGCTCTTTCTTCCGGACATTTATTCATTTGCCGGGGAAGAAACAGGGCGATATTGCGGGCGACAACAATGATGGTGGTATTGATTACCTGGGCGATAATCTTTTTACTGTAGAGATTCCGGTTTACGTACTTCCGGATGATCGTTTCTACCAGCGATTTATCCGTTTTATGGCGTAAAATACAGCCGGGTTGATGATTGGCATGTTATAAAAGTGAAGCACGAAAACAGCAAGTACGGCAATGCTACGATCGGTAATGGTTTGCCGGCGCTCCGGTGTATATTGTCATTTTGTATCGATAAAGTGGTTGGCTGGGTACGGAACCCGGATAAGAAGAACCATGCAGATATCGGTGCGGCGATAGCGGCCGAACATATTTGTTTGGCTGTAGCGGTACAGGGATTAGGGAGTTGATGGGGTTATAATTTCGATCCGGACGGGTGAAATCTCGATTGTAGTTACCGGATGGCAGGAGCCTGTCGTGATCATCTCCCTGGGGTATGTAAACGCTTCCCGGCATGTGTTTCTATCAGGAAACCGGTGAATGAGATAGTGACTGTACTGTAAACCGGATAGTTTGGCTTATGAAAACAGAACTGGAAAAATGTCTGGCCGGTGAGTGGTATGATTGTCATGTTCCCGTTTTTCCTGAGCTGAAAAGAAAAACACATTGTTTATTGATGAAGTATAATTTCTTACCTTATGAAGGGAAAGAGGAAAAACAAGTTTTGTTGTGCGGGATGTTCGGAAGTATCGGTACAGGGGGGAGCGGTCGGGCATGCTTTTAGTTGAGGTTATGGTTGTAATATTCATATAGGTGATCGGGTGGTGGTAAACACTGGTTGTACCTTTGTCGGTTTTAACCGGATCGCACTCGGGAAGCGGGGGCTCATCGCTTCCGACGTACGGATTTATACGGCTAGGTATCCTGTCGGCTTGGACGAACGCCTGACTCCTGTCGGGATACCGGAAGGTAGCGAATATATCCGTCATACTTTTGCCTTGCCGGTGACGATAGAGGATGGTGGCTGGATCGGAGGAGGTGCAATTATCCTGCCGGGAGTCACTATCGGTGAAGGTGGTGTTATCGGGGCCGGAAGTGTCGTTGCCGAAAATATTCAGGCCAATAGTCTTGTTCCTGCCGGATGATACGTGAAATCAACAGAGGCAAGATGAGAGGGGATTAAATACTCGGGAAACCGGTTAGGCTGAATCTGAAATTAATCTATATCTTTGTTGGGTTAATCCTGACTATTGAATTTATATGAAAAAACAATCTTCATGTCCGTCAGCCTTGAATAGGGAAGAAACAGGCTATTCTGCACAGATAGGACCGGATTTTTTTATCCGTGAAGCTACTTTGGCCGATGCCGCTATCATCTGGCAGACGATATACGATAATCGGGTATATTTGCGTACGTGGCTTCCTTTTGTCGATGGATTGAAGGAGGTGGCTGACGAAGAAGCGTTTTTAAATGAACAGCTGGCTCTTCCCTATGCTGATCGGAACATCGTCTTTGTTATCGGCCAGGGCCACGAATTGTGCGGACTGGTGGGGTTTGTCATCACCGATAATATTAATCATCGCACCGAGATCGGTTATTGGTTGATCCCCGAATATCAGGGCCGTGGTATAATGACCCGTTGTGTCCGCCATCTCTGTGAATGGGCGGTCAGCGAACGGGGAATGAACAGTATTCGTATCCGTTGTGCAGCCGGAAATGCACCTAGCAATGCCATCCCCCGCCGCCTGGGTTTTACCCTTGAAGGCGTTGAGCGCGAAGGGGAATTGATGGCTGACGGGCAATATGTGGATTTGAACGTTTATAGCATTCTGAAGAGAGAAATAGAAAATTGGTAATCTCGTTTATTTTTGTTATCTTAGTACTTCAAATATAAAGGATTATTGGCTGATTTCATTAAACAAATAGTCTTATAATCAAAATGTAGATTTATCTGGATTAGCGTTATTTCGCTCCTGATCAGTGTCACCTTGCAGACTCCGGATAGGTGAAATCCTTCGGATTTCTGATTGGCGAACCTTTGGTGCTGGAGTGGCATTTTTATCAGGAACGAAGTTCCGCCAAGTAGCATCGGAGATGTGCCGATCAGCGAAGTACTAATCAGAAACCGTAGGTTTCCGGGTACAATGGTATATAAACGCCATGACCTTTTAGAAAAATCTCCGGGTACTACCGATCCATCGGTGATCATAAAAAAACGACTGTGGGGTGTCGACTTAATAAATTTTAGTTTATAAATGGTGATTAAGGAGGGTTATTGGGAGAGAGATTTCAATAAATGTAATTTTTTATAAATTCAAGGGGTTATGAGAATTGCGAAAAATGAACTGTTAGCAGGAATTCCGGTTTTGAAAATCAGGGATTATTTTCGGCTTTTATATTCCGGTTTGATGACAAGGGATGGCTTGGCAGAACGTTTCAATTTGAATGAAAAAGAGACGGAAGGTTTAGTTGGTGAATTGCTGTCTAAGGGATATATCGAACCAGCAGACAACGGCATGTATCGTTTGACATTGAAAGGAAATGCTTTAAGCATAGCCCGTTGTATGGCTCCCATTAACCGTGAAAAAGCAGATCGGATCATGCAAGAATTTCTGAAACGGGTAGAAGAAGTAAACCGGGATGATTTTTATCCATATCGGGTGAGCAAACTGGTATTGTTCGGTAGTTATCTGAATCCGGAACAAATGGATTTGGGGGATATAGATATCGCCTTTGAATTGGAACCGAAGATTAAAGATTACGATGAACTTATGCGTTATAATGATCAATTGGTGGATAAAGCCCGTAAAGAGGGCAAATCTTTCTCTTCTCTGATCGATATCCTCGGCTATTCTGAAAAGCTGGTCATATTGAAGTTACGGAATAAAGAAAAATACATCAGTCTCCACCGAATGACCGACGGGATCTTGCAAATAACGGCATGTCGGCAAATTTTTCCTTAGATGCGGGTAGGATACATCGATCGCTCATATTGAAGCCGTTCTTTTTTCAGGGGAATCGGTTTCATGTTTTTTTCCTTTCAGAATGAGGTTGTGGTTGTTAATGGTTTGTAACGGAGAAACAGAAGATGATATGGAGAGATATCGTTAAAATAAAGATGTTTGGAACTGTGGGGCCATTTTTATAAATTGAAGTATGAAAAATTTTATCGGAAAATACCAACAACAAGAACAGGAAAATCAGGTATTTCTAGGGAAAAAATTAGAAATACAGGTTAATTTATTCATACAGGGCTTTAATTGCCAGGAACAAATGACATTTTATTATCTCAATGCTTTAGGCATGTGGGAATATAACGAACGAAATTTTGATAAGGTACTGATGCAGGCTTGTGTAAAGATTTCTTATTTGTTGTACAACGCTCATCAGCTTCTTTTAAGAGGAGAATATGGTGTTGCGAATATTTTGTTGCGTCAGGTCTTTGAATATCTGGTTATCGGTAAATATTTCTATAAGCAACAGAATGAAATATGGGCAGAAAAATGGTTGGAAGACAGGAAATATGAGGTGTATGATAAAATTTTGCGGCTTTTGAAAATACCTGACAAAAAGCATCTGTGCGATTTCTGGAAAGTATTATGTAGTCTGGCTCATGCTACTCCTTCTTCACAGCAGATAAGCTTGGACGGTCAGTTTAATGAAATAGATATTGAATTGAGTTATAATGTAGTGCTTATTTTACTCTGTTGTAAACATGTATTGGAAAATTATTTCTATTCGAATAGGAAATTAATGCGGTTAATAAAATTAAGTCCTGAAGTAGCTAAGGAAATGGTGGATTTGAGACAAAAGTCCGCTGCTTGGATTAAAGAGACGACATCTCTATTTTCAGAAGATGGCATAAAGGTTTTGAAAGATTATAAGAGGTATTGGGTATTTAAAAAATAGGATCGAATTGTGATCCTGGCTTTATAATATTGGCCCTGTTCATAATTTTGTGTAAATGGCGACAGGATTCAGTTGTAAGTTCTTTTATAGCTGTATTCTGTATCGGTTATCATTCCTTTCCGAATCCCTTCGGTTACATCGAAAATAACATAGGATTGATGGACGGCTTTTACGGACCAGAATAATATCGATGAGGATACCCGGATGCAAATTGAATTAGTTGATCAGGCTTTGACGGAATTGCAGGTAAAATATAAGCTGCAGGAAGAAATAAAATGTCCGGGGATTGGCCTTTATTAAGCCGGAAGGTTGAAGTTTAATAATCGAACTGATCTCAATTACTGATGTTGGAATAGAAACTTAAAAAACTCAAACCGGACGAAAGGTCCGTCCCGGAATCCCTTTTTTATTTTACAATCCCGATAAATTCCCCGACGACGATAAATCCTTCTTCATCCCTGATTTCAATAGGCTGATAATCCGGATTCAGAGGGTAAAGGATTATTCTTTCATGCATCCATTCACCGGTTTCCGGATCCTGTTTTTTCTCACTGCTGTATTTTTTGATCGAATAGCTGCCACCATTTTCAAAATCGTAATGTTCCCGATGTTGGACCAGGACAATTTTACCGATCCGGGAACCCACAATATTTGCACGGAATACGCAAAAATCCCCGTCCATGATTCGTGGCTCCATAGAGTGGCCGTTTGCCTGGACGATAAACATGCCTGAAGTCAATTTGCCCATGCCCTCTGTTTTGATCCAGCCTTCTTCTTCTGCCTGCTGCCATTCACCGAATTTACCGCAGGCGGCTTTCAGGGTGTAGAGCGGCAGGTAATCGATGTATTTGACGTCGTCATTGACTTCACGTTCAATGCGGGGGCCCTGGGGTTCCGGCAATGAAACTACCTTCGCTTTTTCTTGAGGAAGTTCAAGTTGTTGCCTGAAGTAATTTTCCAGTGGTTTGTCACAGAAATAGACGTAACAGCCCTTCATTCCCCGGGTAAGTAGGGTTCGGTAGGTATTTTTTATCAATTCTTCTGCAAGCTGTGCGGCTTGTGCCGGGGTACGCCCCACCTTGATCCCTTTCACGGAACTGTCCATCCGGGAGCGTTTCGTTACGTCTGTGACCACTTTACCGTTTTCATAGCGCAGGTCATTGCCGATAATCACGCCGGCATAATCCAGTTCGAGGCCCTGGCAGGTATGTATGCAGCCGATTTCATGAATAGAGTTTTCCCCGATAATCCAGGTACTCCCGTCTTTTTCGAGATTCCATTTCATGGCGAACCCGAAGTCAGGAATGTTCACATCAGTGGCTTCCGGGTTTCTTTTACTTTTCCAGTCCCAGCAATAACCTGCCACCATCCGCGATTTGTTGTTTGTTTTGTTTTTGTCTTCGATGGTTTTTCTCAGTTCATTCGGGTCACTGAATATCCGGAAATCGAAATCATCCTGCGATAAGCGGATGTTGGCCGTATCGTTGATTTGCAGGGTATTGTCCAGCCAGGCAAGATAACCGTCCGAACCGTTGCAACGGAATTGGGAAGATAGTTCGAGTTTCTTTATGGATGCATGGCAGGAGCGTGCTGTTTTTTCAATATAGGCAGAGTCTCCGATGTCCTTGATGTGTACCCTTTGATGGTCATCGACAAAGAAAATAACACATTTGGCTGCCCCGATAATTTCGCGGACCTGGTCTTCTCCCTGATTTTGAAACAATCCGCTCTTTTGGTTGAGGCGGTGGGCTTCGTCGACGATAAGCACGTCGAAAGTGTTGGCTGGCGTGTTGTAGAAAGTGCCGGATCCCCCGAACATATTGTAAATCTGGTTTTTTCGTAACGTTCCGGCCAACTTTGCCGCATACACAGCCCGGGGTGCTGCGTTTTTGGATACGTAGCGGGAGACCAGCCTGTTTCGGGTGGTCTCCACCAGCAGGTTGATTGCCACTACGCTTTTTCCGGTTCCCGGTCCGCCTTTGACAATCAGTACCTGTTTTTTGTCGGCACTTGCTTTCCGGATCATGCTCAGGGCTGTCTCATACACCACTTTCTGGTCATCCAGCATGATAAATTCCTGGTTCCCCTTGAGCATGGAAACCAGGTTGTCTGCAAGTTGCTTGGAAGGACGGAGGCGTCCATTTTCTATTTTGTACAGGATATCCTTTGAGTCACCGTATTTGACGTACTTTTTAATAAATTCCCTTAATTTTCCTGCGTCAGATTGGAAAAAAGGAGGGGCTTCGGTAATATAAGGTTCGTAGCGGGGATTCGTGATGATTTGGTCCTTCGGGTAATTATGGAGATAAGCGCAGGGGGTCAGCGTGATTTGCTCGTCCCGGACGGTCTGGTTATAATCCTTGATCAGCGTGGCATATGACCATGCCTGATAGGAAGGGTGTGCCGTCTCTGAGATACCATGCTGGAAACGGGTTTTTACCAATGCATCTTTATCCGTTAATTCAGCCGATGACCATTGCTTTAGTTCAATGATAACGACTTGTTCCTGTTGTACTTCATTTAGCCCGGTAATGATGAAATCAATCCGTTTGGAAGTCAGGGGAATCTGAAATTCAATGGAAATACCGGCGTCTGCTGGGATGTCAGGATCTTCCATGATCCTGTCCATATACGACATTGAGTTTTTCCACGATAAGGTTTCATTGGCAGAAGTACTCCGGCCCAGATGGATTTTATATGCTTCCAGAATTTTTTTATCGATCTCATTGCTGAAAACATCATCCCGGAAACCTTGTTTGGTCGATTGGTATACAATCATAGTTCCGTATATTTTTTAGCTGTCCCTTTTGCTTTTTCTACCGGATATTTCTCCCCGTTCTTCCGGATTTTTTCCAGCACAATGTCGAAGATGTCCAGATGGTGCTTCTCGGCCAGCAGTAATGAATAAGTCAGTACGTCCGCCAATTCCTCTTTCAGCCGTTCCGGGTTCACCTCTTCGGCCTGGCTTTCTTTTTTCAGCAAAATTCTTCTATAATCTGCTGAATAGCTTAAAATGAGCGATTTATAAGTGTTCA
>OJSD01000147.1_pt1 | contig 98232 bp, 95 predicted proteins | sample 1599391 | NCBI WGS metagenome assembly OJSD01 (sample SAMN04168656, study PRJEB22393) | human gut metagenome | biome: human gut microbiome; feature: stool | host: Homo sapiens | collected 2014-03-17 | reverse complement strand
CGTACACACCGTGTACGCATACATACTTTGTATGTATTGCGAAAATGTTATTGTACATCAAAAATCCATCTCGAAATTCTTCGTTCGGGAGATTCCGAGAGTACATTAAATTCAGAACGGAGGTTTGTATGAAAATAGATACAAAATATTTCGGTGAGATAGAAATAGATAATGATAAGATAATTCACTTTGAAAATGGAATTATGGGATTTGAGGAATATAAGGACTTCACTCTTTTATACGACAGTGAAGCAGAGAAAAAGCCGTTTTTCTCATGGCTTCAGTGTGTGACGGAAAAGTCGCTCGCTTTTCCGGTTGTAAATCCGCTAAATGTCATAAAAGACTATAATCCTGTAGTTGAAGATGCACTTCTTGAACCACTGGGTGAACTTAAAGATGAAGATATAGTTCTTCTTGTGTTTGCCACTATACCAAAGAATGTAAAAGATGCATCAGTAAACATGAAAGCACCGGTCATAGTAAATGCAGCAAATGGAAAAGCTATCCAGGTAATACTTGAAAAAGGTGACTATAAGATAAAGCATAAGATTATAGAAGATATTAGTAAAGAATAGGAATGGAGGGTAGTATGTTAGCATTAGCAAGAAAAATAAACCAGTCGATAATGATAGGCAGCGACATAGAGATAACATTGCTTGAAATAAAAGGCGACCAGGTGAAGATAGGAATAAATGCACCAAAATCCGTACCTATATATAGGAAAGAAATTTATATGCAGATACAGGATGAAAATAAAAAAGCATCAGAGGGTGAAATAGATGTAGAAGTATTAAATAAGTTATTTTCCGGCAAAGCCTAAAATAAGGCGGGGAATTGCCGATATAAAGGATAAAGAAGTTTATGACATTTTTGATTTGGGTTTAATAAGCAGAGCAAAAAACTCATATTTGCTGTAAATTTTTTGCATTTATGGCAGATCAGATTGAAAAGACAAAAAGAAACAAAAAATGTTACGGTATATGTCAATGGTATCGGTACAAAAAAATTAGTAATCAGTAATTATATCAAAGATTTAATTTTTATTGTACGGGGATAATCATAAAAATTCGGGAATGTAATATAAATGGATTTTTTGCAATTTCGGATAAGCAGCACATAAACATGAAAATCACACGGAGGTGACAATATTATGGAAATAGAATCAATAAAGTCAGTAGGAGCAGCAAACTCAGGAGCAGCATCATCTTATGTACCGCCTGTATCAGATACTTCAGGAAATTCTGTTAAAGTTGTCAATGATACACAGAAAGCAGCAGCGACACCAAGTGAAAGCAATAGCGATTCAAACAATCAGAGCGAAGTGCAAAATCAGGCAAATGAAAATCGAAAGGTAGCTAAGAGTACAATAGACAGCACTATATCTGAGACTAACTCAAAGATAAAAATGTCTAATACTCAGTTGAAATATCATATAGATGAAGAAACTCAGCGTATATCTATCAAGATCATTGACAAGGATACAGACAAAGTTATCCGTGAAGTTCCACCTGAGGAAACACTTGAAGCAATCAAAAAGATATGGGAGATTGCAGGTATCATAGTAGATGAAAAGAGATAACAGGTACATTATCAGGTAATTGTTTGGTGTACCTGCTTAGAATAGGAGGGTTATTATGCCAATAAGAATGACAGGACTTACATCAGGACTTGATACAGAGTCTATAGTAAATCAGCTAATGTCAGCACAGCGTACAAAACAGACAAAAGTTGAAAATAAAAAGCAGAAGCTTGAGTGGAAGCAGGAGATTTGGAAAGGTCTTAATACCAAAATCTATGGATTTTATAAAGACTCGCTTTCAAAGATGAAATATAGCTCAAATTATTCAACAAAAAAAGCGTCAGTGAGTGACTCTACAAAGCTTACGGCAACGGCATCAACAAAAGCGGCAGCAGGGTCATATAAGGTCGCAATAAATAAAATAGCATCTGCACAGTATGTGACAAGTGGAAAACTGGATTATAAAGATACAGATGGAAAAACAGCCAAAACAGCAACATCATCTACAAAGTTAAGTGAACTTGGAATGTCATCAGGTACTGTACTTAAATTAGAAGTGGGAGACAAATCATCAGCTTTAGAAGTAAATGACAGCACAACTATAAAAGATTTTGTAGATTTTTGCAGCAACGCAGGATTAAATGCTACATTTGATGAGAAACAGCAGAGATTTTTCCTTAGTTCAAAAGACAGTGGAGAAGAAAATTCATTTAAGTTGTCTGCAAATGGTTATTCAAGTGATGGACAGACGATTGTAAATAATCTTAACGATGCTGTAGGTTTAACAAATCTTACATCAGATCAGAAAAAGACATATAATTCTATTGTGTATGGAGCGATAGCATCAAATAAAGAAATATCAAGTGATGATATAACTACATTGCAGACATTAGCAAAAAGTTCAGCAGATGCGGAAGCAAACAGTAAGGCAACAGCTTTTTACAGAGCGAAGCTCGAAAAGAATTATACATTGTCCGATGAAGATGCAAAGGCAATAGAAGATAAGTATAATGCTAATGGTACACTTACAGATGAGGATAAAGCAACTGCCATTCAAAAAGAAAAAGATGAAAAGAAAAAAGCAGACATTGATAAACAGATGGCAACAGATGAGAGCAAAGCCGCAATAACAACGCTTGTAGAAAGTGGAATCACAGCTCAGAATGTGTCAGATGCTGGCTTAGATGATGCATCACAGTACACATTTGAGTCAAAAACAGAAAGAGATAATGTTGCAAAAGAGGCAGTAAACAATGCGGTGACAGCATACAATAAGGTTGCATCTAAGGGAATCACATCAACAAATAGCGCATTAGCAGCTTTAGGACTTCAAAATGTTGATGGCTCGGCTGTATCTGAATCATCAAATTCTCTTGGAATGGTTGTAACCGAAGCATCCGATACAGAGATCGTTTACAATGGAGCAACACTTAAAAGCAATAATACAAGCATTGAAGTAGCAGGAGTAACACTCGATCTTCTTGGAACGACAGCAGCAGGTGAAACAGTCAATGTAACCGTGAGCAATGATACATCAGCCGTTTATGATACTATCAAAGAGTTCATTACAGAATACAACAGTATTCTTAAGACAATGAATACATATTATGGTGCAGCATCAGCAAGCAGTTATGAGGTACTTACTGATGACCAGAAAAAAGCTATGTCTGACGACGAAGTAGATAAGTGGAATACAAAGATTAAAGATTCACTTCTCCGCAGAGATAGTACCCTTAATAGCCTTATTTCGACATTGAAGACAGATATGATGGGGACAGTGACTGCATCAAACGGTAAGACATATTCGCTTGCTAACCTTGGTATTACGACTTCTTCAAAGAATTATAATGAGGGCGGACTTCTTCATATAAAAGGCGATGAGGATGATGATGAGTTTGCAGATTCAACAAATACACTTATGCAGATGCTTGAGGAAGATCCGGATACAGTAAAAGAAGTATTATCAGGGCTTGCATCAAATCTTTATGACAGCTTAAATAAAAAGATGGGAACGACGACATTAAGTAGTGCACTTACATTTTATAATGATAAGGAAATGGCTTCACAGCTTTCTGACTATAAAAAAGAAATTTCAGATTGGGAGTCCAAACTTAGTGATATGGAAGAAAAATATTATTCACAGTTTAGTGCAATGGAAACTGCACTTGCAAAGATACAAAGCCAGCAGAATACATTGTCAAGTTATCTGGGAAGCTAAAAATTTTAGTGACTGTATTTAATGCATATATTATATAAAACAATTTTATAGTAATTTGTTGTGAAACTTATATTAGATTATAGCGACGGATATTTTTTATTCGTCGCTATAGTTAGAATTGTAAACATAATAAAAATATGATATTATAAATTAAATAATAAGTGAAAATATTATAAAAGAAATGGAGAAGAAAAATGACACCAAATAAGAGAAATGCAGCACAGGCATATAAGCTTAATGCAATAAAGACAGCGTCACCAGCAAGACTTACAAGTATGCTTTATGATGCGGCAGTGAGATTTACGGATACGAGTATAGAACTTATGGAAAATGATCCAAACAATTTTGAAGAGATAAATAAAAATCTAAAAAAAGCACAGGATTGCATAATGGAACTTAGGATGGGACTTGACTTTAAATATCCGGTAGCAGGTGAGTTTGAAAAGGTATATGATTATATTTACAGACGACTTGTAGAAGGAAATATGAAAAAAGATGTAGAGATAATTAAAGATACACTTACACATATACATACTATGCGTGATACATGGAAAGAAGTGGTTCGTCTTAATAATGAAGGTAAAGCGTAGTATAAGTGATTTTATTATACATTTTGTATGATTATTTTATGCCACAGATGTTTAAGATTATGATTTATCACAGAACTTAATCTAAAATGTGGCTTATAGATTTTTTGATCTAAAACATTTGCGGAATGGTGATTAATATGGAAAATAAAAGAGTGTATATAACGATACTGTCTGACTCATTAGAAAAGAAGCTTGATGTACTGAAAAAGCTTCTTTTAGTGACAAAAGAGCAGAATATGATATTAAGCGAGAAAGACATTGATAAAGTCGATGTGGATGGTTTCGATGCAGCAGTAGAAAAAAAAGAGAAGCTTATCGGGCAGATGCAGGAGCTTGACAAAGGCTTTGACACTGTTTATGCAAAAGTGGGCAGGTTCCTTTCAGAAAACAAAGAAGAATACAAACCGGAAATTCTTAAGATGCAGAATCTTATAAGAAGTATCACAGATATAGGAGTACAGCTTGAAAGTCTTGAACAGCAGAACAAGACAAAATTCAATACATTTATAAGAAATAAACGGCATGCAATAAATGATTTCAAACAGTCAAACAGAGTAGCAACATCATATTATCAGAATATGTCAAATCAGCATAGAGAATGGCAGTCGCATTTTCTTGATCAGAAGAAATGATTTTTTGGGGAAAAACTAAAAAAAATTCAAAAAGTACTAAAGTCATATATCAATCAACCGATATATATATTGAGTAAGTTAATACTTATAAGTTTATCAGAATTTTAGTTCCGGTAAACATAGGCTTTTAACTATATGTGTACGGACAGATAGAAAAAGCAAACTATTAATTATTATCTCAATGGCATGGAAGCCATTGCAAATTCAAGGAGGAAAACATTATGATAGTACAGCATAATATGACAGCGTTAAACGCTAACAGACAGTTAGGTATCACAAACACAAACCTTGCAAGAAGCACAGAGAAACTTTCTTCAGGTTATAGAATCAACCGTGCATCAGATGATGCAGCAGGACTTTCTATTTCAGAGAAGATGCGTGGACAGATCAGAGGTCTTAAGCAGGCATCTACAAACGCTCAGGATGGTCAGTCACTTATCCAGACAGCAGAAGGTGCTATGAACGAGATTCACTCAGTTCTTCAGAGAATGAAAGAACTTACAGTTCAGGCAAAGAACGATACATATTTATCAGAAGATCGTGCAAAGATTCAGACAGAGATGAAACAGCTTCAGTCAGAAATTACAAGAATTGCTACTCAGACACAGTTCAACAAGATGAACCTTCTTAACGGATCATTCCAGACCAAACAGCTTCAGGTTGGTGCAAATGATGGACAGGTTATCACATTCAGCATCAGCACAATGTCAGCTAAGGCTCTTAAGGTTGATAAGATTGCATCTGCTGTTAGAAAAGCTAATGGAGCATCTATCGGTACTCAGCTCACAACAATTGATAATGCTATCACAAAGGTATCAACAGCAAGATCTGATCTTGGTGCTATTTCAAACAGACTTGATCATACAATCGCAAATGCTGATAACATGGCTGAGAACCTTCAGTCTTCAGAGAGCAAGATACGTGATGTAAACATCGCATCAGAGATGGTATCTTACTCAAGTATGAGTATTCTTCAGCAGGCTGGTCAGTCTATGCTTTCTCATGCAAATCAGGCTACACAGGGTGTTCTTTCATTACTCCAGTAATTAAAGAATGTTTTGTTAAGCATACTTATATGCGTAAGAGACCAGACAGGGTGTTGTGTTTTCATATTATGATTATAACAGTTACTCTGAAAGGAGCTGGCGTAAAGCCGGCTCCTTTTTTTTGAAAAGAAATATTAAATAGAAAAGAGGTTAAATATGAGTAGTGAAAAAGAGCAGATTAAAAATACTATTAATGAAGTACAGGAAGTTGTAGATTTATTTTATCAGCAAAACGATAAAGATGCCTTTGATAAATTTTCGATTGTATTAGAAGATATGACAAAAGCTATTGACAACCTTGCAATATATAAAAATACTAATCCAGGATTTGCAATGGATGATAAAAAAATATTTAGTATATTAAGCAATGCTATGGAAGCACTTGAATCGGATGACAAGGTGCTTTTGGCAGATATATTACAGTATGATTTTATAGAATATATTGAAAGTCTTGTAGAAAAAATGGAATAAAATAAAAGAGCAAAGGAATCGAAATAATTATGAAATTGCTTGATTATAATCTGGAAAAATTAAAAAGTAAAAATGAGTATCTGTATGATTGTATAAACACATTTTTAGCTGATCAAAGAATATATGACGAAATATCAAACAAATTTTTTGTGATTGAAACAAAAAATGGCAGTAAAACAATAGAATGTTTAAGTGGTCATAATAAAATAAGACTGAACAGTATGTATAATCCTGAGAGAGAAGCACAAAAATGGGTAATAAATTTTAATAATATATCAAATTATACATCCGTGGCTATGTTTGGTATCGGAAACGGAGTATTTTATAATGCGTTGAAAGAAAAGTTAAATTTACACGCAGATATATTTTTATATGAACCGGATGTTAAGTTATTTATTTTTTGTTTAGCCAATTTTGATTTGTCGGATATATTATGTAATGACAAAGTTTTTTTGTATATAGATGGTATAAATGGTGACAGATTTTTGGAAAATATGTCAGAAAAAATAAATTGGGCAATGTTGTCAACGCAGCTTGAGTGTTTTCATCCGGCATATGATAAGCTTTACAAAGAGAAGTATTTTAAATTTGAGTATGAACTTGAAGAATTTAGAAATATTATGATTGCCAGAAAAAACACATCACTGCTATATGCAAAAAAATTTACTGTAAATGCATTAAAAAATCTAAGGTTTATAAAAGAAAGCAATTATATAAGTGAATTAAAGGGAAAAATAGATAAAGATGTCCCTGTGATAATCGTGTCAGCAGGACCGTCACTTGATAAAAATATAAACATTTTAAGAAAGGCAGAGGGAAAAGCCTTTATATTGACGGTTGATACAGCAGTTAAATACCTGCTTGCAAATGATATAAAATTTGATGCTATAGTTACTGTAGACGGAAGAAAGAGTATGAAACATTTTGAGGATGAAAGATGCTATGAATATCCATTATTTACGATACCAGATGCAAAGAGTGATGTACTTGAAAAAAATCATTCAAGAAAAATATGGATAAATGGAACTGGTTATTTACAGGTTTTATATGAAAAGTATAATTTAAAATTTCCAAAATATATTTCTGGAGGTTCTGTTGCAACGGCAGCATTTTGGATATCAGAAATTTTGGGAGTGAAAAAGATAATTCTTGTAGGGCAAGATCTTTCATATGACGGTGAAATGGCTCATGCAGGAAAAATAAAACAAAATGCAGAGTGGAAAGATTCACGGGAAATATATGTTGAAGGTTTATACGGAGGCAGAGTGAAGACAAGAGCCGATTGGTTAAACTTCATTAATTGGTTTGAAAATGCAGTTGAGAGAGTAAAGGGAAAAACAGATGTTATAGATGCTACCGAAGGTGGAGCTAAAATTGCAGGAACATTAATTATGCCGTTGCGTGATGCCATAGAAAGATATTGTAACAAAGAATTTAAATTCTCGGAGATTTTAAAAGAACTGCCTGTTACATTTGATGAAAGAGTATATACAAAATTATGCAATGATATATCCGGGATAAAAAATGGACTTGCGGAAATATCTAAGGCAGCAAAAAAAGGAAGTATGTCAGCGAGAGATAATATAGATATGCTTAAGAATAAAAAATATTTACCAGATAAGTTAAACCGAAATCAGGAAATAATGGTTCAATCGCAGAAACAGATTCAAAATCAGGATATATATATTCTTCTTGATGAATATATATCAGCAGATATAGAAGAAAGATTAAGTACGGTTGGTGAGCATTATGATAATGTCAGGGATGAATTATTGGAAAAAAGTATAAATTCTAAAGTTTTGTTTGATGCTTTAGAAAAAGCAGCAAATGAATTGTTACCTGTTTTAGAAGATACAATAAAGCATCTTTAGGCAGCAGAGGAATATAGAATATGAAAAAAAGCATACAATATTTGGACAACATAATAAGAGCAGTATCTGAAAATATATATTATAAAAAAAATAAATTGTTTGATAAAACAGACAGAATTTGCGAATATGTTTCTGAAGAATTACAAAAGCTGGTTGTTTTTTTTAAAGAAATAAATGACGAAAAATTACAACAGCAGTTTATGGAACTTATGGAAAAAAACGATGTATATGGCGGTGAATTTTTAAAGATTGTATGTAAGATAAAAGAATATATATTGAGTAAGTATAAAACAGATGCATCTTTGTATTGCACTAAAAATCTGGATTTATTATTTAAAACAGATAAAAAATTGTATAAATATGTTATTGATAGCAGATTATCATGCGGCAGTGAAGAAAGAAAATACCAAATAGAATGGAATAGAATATTTGATATTTCGATGATAATTGAGAAAGAAAAAAGAGAAAAGATTAATATTTGTTCTTTTGGAAATCCGTGGCAAGAGGCATTGCTTTATGCACATAGTATAAATGACAATGCGGATGTGTGTATAATATTTGGCTTTGGGCTGGGGTATCATATCCAGGAAATGGAGGCAATGTATCCCAATATGGAGATATATGTGCTAGAGAATGATATTGAGCAGATAAGAACAGCAATAAATTATAGAAATATGACAGATATATTGGCAAATAGAAGAATCCATATTATATATTGCAATGAAATATTAGAGTATGCCGGAAATTTGGAAAGAATTACTCAAAAATATGACGGATATATAATTGATTGTAAAATGTGGATGCCATCAGTTAAAGCAATAGAAAATAATGAATTAAAAGAACTGTTAGAACAGTATAAGATTTCTTTTTTTTCGATGGAGTATTTTAAAAATGATCTTATACGGAATTTTGATAACAATATATCATTAAATGATGACAATATAGATGATATAAGAAAAAATGTTATCGGAAAAAATGTAATATTGATTGCTGCGGGACCATCTCTTGAAAATGAACTTGTGTCTTTAAAGGCTGTTTTAGAATCAAACGAAAGACAAAACATATGCGTTATCTGTGTTGGAAAGATTAGCAGGAAGTTGTTGGAAAATAAAATTAAGCCTGATTACATAGCTGTTACTGATGCAAAAGATAGTACAAGATGGCAGATATCTGGCATTGAAGATTGCGGAATTCCATTGTTGTATCTTTCCACAGCAGCATCAAATGTTGTAAGTTCATATACAGGAAAGAGATATATCGCTTACCAAAACGGTTTTGAAAAGGCTGAAAAAATGGCAGAAATAAAAAAAAATACATTATTTGATACCGGCGGTTCAGTAGCAACATTTGTCATAGATGTTGCAATAAGGTTTAAGTGTAAAAGTCTTATATGTGTAGGTCTTGATTTGGGGTACGCAGGCGAAAGTTCCCACGCATTAGGTGTCGGAAAGAAAATTGTTGATAAAAACAGGCTGAAGAAAGTTGAGGCTGTTGGAGGAGAGGTTATTTATACAAACAAGAACTTGGATTTATATAGAAAATGGATAGAAAAAAGGGTTTTAAATGAGAAAAATATAAACATGATAAATGCATCACATGGTGCGAGGATAAATGGAATGGAAGAAAAAAGTATAAAAGATATATTTAGAAAAAAATATGAAGTTTTGGCGGTAATACCAGCAAGAAGCGGTTCTAAGAGTGTTAAAGACAAAAATATAAGACTGATTGCCGGAAAACCTATGATAGCCTATTCGATAGAACACGCATTAAAAAGTCCTAGTATAAACAGAGTTATAGTAAGTACGGATAGTGAAGTATATGCAAATATATCAAAAGAATATGGAGCGGAAGTTCCGTTTTTGCGTCCAGATGAATATGCTACGGATACTGCACTTGATATAGATGTATTTAAACATGCATTGTCATACCTTAAAGAAGAAGAAAATTATGTGCCGGATATAGTAGTTCAGCTTAGACCAACTTATCCTATAAGAGATATACAGGATATTGAAAATATGATAAAATATCTAATAGAACATCCGGATGTTGACTCGGTCAGATGTGTGGCACCGGCAAAAGAAATACCGTATAAGATGTGGTTTATGGATCAGGATGGATTATTAGAACCAATTATGAAAGACATTCCTGAGTGTTACAATATGCCGAGACAACAGTTGCCAAAAGTATATTATCAAAATGCCTGTATAGATGTATTTAGAACCACTGTCGTTACGGAGAAAGATTCTATGACGGGAGATGTTATAGCTGGTTATCAGATGAATGAGAACTATGATATAGATACTGAAGAAGATTTCATTAGAGCAAGTGAAAGTATCAAAAGGGGACTTTAATAATGGAATATTTAGAAAAAAATCTTGAAAAATTAAGAAAATACCGTAAATATTTTTATGAAAAACTTATTGATATTATGCAAAAAGGAGATTTGAAGTATGATAGGTTTAATATTCTCACAACAAGAGATGGAGATAAAACAATAGAAATTGCAGTAGGAAATGAAAGGCATAGATTGAATAGCCTCTATAGTCCTAAAAAAGAAGCGGAAAGGTGGGCTGATAAATATAAATTTAACAACATAAATACATCAGTAGTGATGTTCGGTATCGCAAATGGTGTTTTTGCAAGAGCAATACTTGACAAATTGAAAAAGGATGCTGTCTTTTTTCTTGTGGAACCGGATTTATCGTTATTTGTCTATTGTCTTAAAAATTTTGATATGCGTGATATAATATCAGATGCAAGGGTACATTTTTTTGTTGATACCATAAATTATGAAGATATTTATTTTTCTTTTTTAAATACGATTACAGAAGTTATGCTTCCTAATCAAATTGTCTGCACATATCCGGAAATGGATAAGATTTATGGTGATAAAGCTCAGAATTTCATGGAGATTATTAAGAATTGCTATAGTGTGCAAGTGTCACTTGGGATAGATTTTAACAATGTTTATGAGAAAACAATATATAATACTTTTAAAAATCTGCATTTTATTAAAGAAAGTAATTATTTGACGGAATTTATAGGAAAAGTACCTGATGATGTGCCGGTTATTATAGTGTCGGCAGGTCCTTCACTTGATAAAAATATAGATGATTTAAAAAAAGCAGAGAAAAAAGCTTTTATTGTTGCTACGGACACAGCTGTCAAAATATTGATAGCACATGATGTTCCTTATGATGTTATAATAACAAAAGATGTAAAGAAAAGTTCTATACATCTAAAGGATGAAAGATGTCATGATCATCCTATGATAGCAGATATATGTTCTAAAAATAGTATATTGGAAGAAAACAAAGGGCATAAGATATGGAACAACACATCTAATTTTATGTGTAGGCTGTATGCCAAATATGGATTAAAATACACATCGTGTATGCTTGGAATGTCAGTAGCAACAGATGCATTTACGATGGCTGAGCTCATAGGTGCCAAGAGAATAATTTTGATAGGGCAGGATCTTGCATATGCTGGAGAGTATTCACACGCAGGAAGTGTAGCAAATCATAGTTATGATAATATAAACGGAATTTATGAGATAGAAGGAATTTATGGGGATAAAGTAAAGGCGAGAGGCGATTGGGTAGATATGATTCACTGGTTTGAAGCAGAAATTGCAAAAGTCAGGGATGATATAGATGTTATTGATGCAACGGAAGGTGGTGCTAAGATACAGGGAACGAGAATAATGAAGCTTTCAGAAGCTATAGAACTGTATTGCAAGAAGAAATTTGACTTTCAGGAAGTATTAAATCAGATGCAGCCCACATTTTCGGAAGATATGTATGAAAAATTAAGAGAGGACCTGTACAATATGAAAAAGGAGCTGAGTGATATATATAGTTGTTCAGAGGAGGGTATTAAAGCTGCGGATGATATGCTTTTATTACTTGACGGACAAGAAACTCAGCAGGCAGACATAAAGCTTGGAGAAATAGCAGAGATTGTCAAGAAAAACATGAAATTTATTGAAGAACAACTGGTTTATGAAATAATAAATGATTATATGGAAACAAAAATTAAAAGTGCATTAAAAATAAATATGCTCGGTGATGATAGAACAGAAAATGCAAAGTTTTCATGTGAGTTATCAAAGGAAGCATTTAATGCAGCAATAGAGACGGTAGATTACGCAATGCCAATCTTACAGGAGGCATTGGAGAGTATATGAGAGAAGTGGAGGATAATAAAATGAGCAGATTATTTAATGATTTATTTATTTTTGAGATGGCAAACAGTCATCAGGGAGATGTGGAACATGGAAAAGACATCATCCATGAAATGGGAAAGATTGCAAGAAAGTACAATATAAATGCAGCAGTAAAACTACAATATAGAAATCTTGATAATTTTATACATCCTGATTATGTAAACAGAACCGATGTACCACATGTGCCAAGATTTATGAGCACAAGACTTACATATGATCAATTTACTGAACTTGTTGATGCTATCAAGGAAGAGGGAATGATAGCCATTAGTACACCATTTGATGAGGGTAGTGTAGATTGGTGTATGGAACAGGGAATAGATATCATAAAGATTGCAAGCTGCAGTTCACTTGACTGGCCACTACTCGAAAAGGCAGCAGCAACGGGTAAACCGCTTATTATATCTACAGGTGGAAAAACATTATCAGACATAGATAAGCTTTATAATTTCTTTTCACACAGAAAATGTGATTTTGCATTTTTGCATTGTATTGCTGAATATCCGGCACCTGCCGACCATCTGCAACTTGATTTTATTGACCGCATGAATAAAAGATATAGAGATGTTACAATAGGATATTCCGGTCATGAAGATCCTGATGATAATACGGTTGCAATGCTTGCTGTTGCAAAGGGGGCAAAGATACTTGAAAGACATGTTGCACTGCCGACAGAAAAATATTCAATAAATGCGTATTCAATGACACCTGCTCAGGCAGATAAATGGGTTGAAGCAGTAATAAAAGCAAGAACTATATGTGCCACAAAGAAAGAAAATGACAAATATGTAAGCCAGGCAGAGATTGATTCTCTTAATTCTCTTATGCGTGGAGTATATCTTAAACATGATGTAAAAGCAGGAGATACAATAGGCATTGATGATGTATTTTTTGCCATGCCATGTCAGGAAAAACAGATGAATAGTGGAGAGTTTAACGATGGTATAGAAGTATCCAGAAATTATGCAGCTAATGAGGCACTTTTTGAGACAAGACATATTACATCGACAAAGCTTGCAAGAAGTGTTATACATGATGCTAAAGGTATGTTGTATGAGGCTGGAATTGTACTTGGAGATGACATAGAGATAGAACTGTCACATCATTATGGGATGAAGAATTTCAGACAGACAGGTGCTATCATAGTAAGTGTTATAAACAGAGAATATTGTAAAAAAATACTTATAGTGCTTCCGGGGCAGAAACATCCTATGCATATGCATAAGATAAAAGAGGAAACATTCCAGCTTTTATATGGAGACCTTGAAATTGTGCTCGATGGAGAAGAAAAGGAGCTTAAGGCTGGTGATGTTCAGACGGTTCTTCGAGGACAGAAACATGCATTTACATCAAGAAATGGTGCAATATTTGAAGAGATTTCAACAACACATATACGCAATGATTCATATTATGATGATCCTAAAATAAGTAAACTTGACCCTATGGATAGAAAGACAATATTGCGTAAGTGGTAATAAAAAGGTGGAGTGAATTGGATTGGATATAAGGAAATTTAAAAGTGAAAATTATAGTAAAATATAGAGGAAAGGGATTATAGATAAATTTTTGAGTGTATTGTCAAGTGACGATGAGATAATAAATGTAATAATATAAAAACGGTAAGCTATATAAAATTTTTTGTATAGCCTACCGTTTTTAATATAGTAAATTATTTTTCTACAACAGCGAATAAAGTATCAGCTTGCTTATTTTTTATTAAAGAATCTATATATTCTTTATTTAAATCATCTGTTATCAAAGCTTTATATACAGAACTTAGGCGACCGCTTGGTCTGCCGTCAGATAACCAGTATAAGTTATTAGAAAGATTGTACCGCTGTATCTGGCTAATCTCGTAATTTGAAAATTTGCAATTATCAAAAATGTATTTAAGCCCTTTTTCATTATAATTAAAAAGATGTGCTTTTTTATAATAATGTTCTATAAATGGACGGCATCGAAAAGTTTTTAACATTACATCGTCAACATTAGGAACCTCTATATAAATCTTTCCGTTTTCATTTAATAATTGTTTTAAATTCTTGAGAAAATCAATTGGTTTTTCAATATGCTCTAATACATGAAACATAAAAATTTTATCAAATTTGGTTTCAAAGTCTTCAGGATTTTTGGCTACATGAATATTATATTTGGTAAGTCTGTCTTTAATATATGCCCTGGCTTTACTATCCCATTCGGTAGCATACACATCTTTTACATAAGCAGATATAGCAGCAGTGAAATATCCAACAGAAGAACCTATTTCAAGAATTTTGTCATTGGCTGATAAGTCATTTTTGACTCGTTCGGTTCTGAGTTTTGCCTCGCCTAAAAAATTATTAAATACTTTATCGAGTTCGGTGTAGTCGTAATAATCTGCAGTATGCACCTCTTCTCTAAAAGTGCCGTCGTAATATTCTGATAAATCTTGAGAGGGAAGTGGATACATAAAATGTGTTTCACAGTTTTTGCATTTATACATTTTACATGAATCATCAGTGATATTTCGTATTTTATAATCTTGTAGTTCAACTTCAGCGCATCCGCAGAGTGTACATTTAATATTTAAATTGTTAAGCATTTCAACCTCCATGTCGAGTATAACACAATTATTTGGTTATATATGTGTATATATACCAATATTTATATCGGCATATATAAAAAAAGATGTAGGAGAACTGGAAAAAATTAGTTTGCATATGGGATTAAATATAATGAAAAAAATGTCGATATATATATTAAACAGAGCAGCAGGGAAGCTGTAAAAAGACAAATGAACATTTCATGGAGGAAATAGTAATGATTATCAAGATAACTGATAGACTAAAATATTGGGGACAGTTATTACTGTTGCCGGTCTATTGGTTATCTTTTTTAGTGCCAAGAAATAAAAAGATATGGCTTTTTGGGAGTACATTTGGAAGAAGATTTGCAGATAATCCCAGATATCTGTACTTGTATGTAAGTCAGCACAAAGAAGAATTGTCGATTAGATCAATTTGGATTTCGCATAATGAAGATGTTGTCAGGATGTTGAATGCGGAAGGTTATGAGGCATATATGTATCATAGCTTGAAAGGAATCTGGTATGCTTTGTGTGGAAAAGTCTATTTGTTTGATAATTATTCAAAAGATATAAACTTTTGGCTGAGTGGCGGTGCGATGAAAGTAAACCTTTGGCATGGAATACCGCTTAAGAAGATTCAGCATGACAATGTTTTTGATAAATTCAGACATCCTAAAAATATATGGGAAAAACTCAGGAATTTTCCAAGAAATATATCGGATGAAAAGCCAAACCATTATGTGCTTACGACATCAGAAAATTTAAGAGAGATTTTTTCTTCGGCGTTTAAAACAAAAAACGTTTTGGTTTCCGGATATCCAAGAAATCAGGTTCTTATATCTGATGATATAAAGAATGTATATTTAGATGAAGAGAAGCGAGACAGAAAAAAGATTATCAGTTTTTTAAATAAAAAAAATAATGGTAAAAATAAAAGAATGATTTTTTATATGCCAACATTTAGAGAAAGTGAAACTCTTTTTTTTCAAAATTTTGATAGAGATGATTTTCAAAAATTTTTAGAAGAAAATAATCTTTTGTTTTGCATAAAACTTCATCCAAAGTCAAAGCTTAATGAAGAATTTAGAAATATTCAAAGTGAAAATATTATGGTAATAAATAAGGATGCAGATCCATATGTTTTTTTGAAAATGGCAGATGTGCTTATTACAGATTATTCGTCAATATATTTTGATTATCTGTTGCTTGACAGACCAATAATATTCTTCGCCTATGATTTAGAAGAATATTTGAGTGATTCGAGGGAAATGTATTTTGATTATGATGAGTTTACACCAGGGGAGAAGGCAAACGATTATCATGAATTAAAAAAAAGCATATTAAGATGTGTAAATTTGGACAATGAAAATCGAGACGAATATTCTGATTTTAGAAAAAAGATCAGAGAGAAAGTTTTTGAGTATGATAATTTGGAAACTTGCTTGGCGAGTATAGAAATGATAAGTTATGCAAAGAAAAATTAATACAGGGGAGGTGCAGAGGTGTATTATACAGATGAAAATATAAAGAATTTAAAACGAATTTATGATCAAAATAGTAGAAAGCAGTATGTGAGATTGGATTTAAATGAAAACCCAGGTGGATTAGATGAAAATTTTATAGAACAAACTTTAAAAGAGATTACGCCGAGGCTTATATCTGAATATCCGGAAACATTAGAGTTTTCACAAAGTCTGGCAGATTATTTGAAAGTGGATTTGGAAAATATTTGTCTTGTAAATGGATCATCAGAGGGAATAAGATATATTATAGAAATTTTTACTTCTGTTGGTGGAAAGATATTAGGGGTGGTGCCTACATATGCTATGTTTGAAGTATATTCTAAAATGTATGGTCGTGAATTTGTAACTGTATCTTATACAGATGAGTTAGAAATGCCGATTGAAAATATATTGTCTGCAATGACTCCAGATATACAATTATTGGTATTGGTTAATCCAAACAATCCTATGGGAAATGCTTATTCGGAAAAAGACATTAAGAAAATAATAAAGAAAGCAAAAGAAAATGAAATAACAATATTAATAGATGAGGCATATCACTATTTTTATCCAAATACTTTTTTGAAATATGCTTTAAATGAAGAAAATATTTTTGTTACGAGAACATTTTCAAAGTTGTTTTCTCTGGCAGGACTTAGACTTGGATATGTCGTTGGAAAGAAAGATGGAATAAAGCTGGTGCAGAAATTGTGCACACCACATAATGTAAATGCAGTAGCAATGTTATTTGCACAAAGGATTATTGAAAAACCAGAGATTATTGATGAACTTATCGAAAAGCATAAATTTGGCAGAGCGTATTTGATAAGTGAATTAGAGAAGAACTCTTATCAATATAAAGGTGAAAACGGTAATTTTATTTTTATCAGACCCAAAACAGATGCAGATGAAATCGTAGATATAATGAGAAAGAAATATGGAATCTTGATAAAAAGTTATGATGGAATAGGCAGATTTGGAAAATGCTTGAGAGTAACTACGGCAGAAAAGAAGTATATGGAGAAGTTTGTTACGGCATTGCTAGAGATAGAAAAAAGCATTAACTGAATTAAAGGAAAGGCATAAAATATGGGATACTATGATAAAAAGTGCAATGAATTGATTGAGGAATATGGTCTTATTAGAAATGACTTTATAGACAGTGTCCAGATACACAATATTATACTTGGATTATTGCAGCAGAAATGTTTGAAAGGAAGAATTGCTTTATGGGGGGCGGGATATAATAACTCCCTTACAAGTCATGCAGCTGTCCTTCTAACAAAGTATGCAAGTTGTCTTCAGGGAGTCGTATGTTTGATTGATTCATGTAAGGAGATACAGGGAAAAGAATACTTTGGACATCCTATCATAGCTCCAGAGGATATTGAAAAATACAATTTAGATTTAGTAATTATTTCATCACGTTCAAGTGGTGAATCCATAAAGAAGAGCTTGGAAAAATTCGGACTCGGAATAGAAAGTCTGGATATATATCAGGAATTAAGAGAAAGAGGAATTGATATACACTATAACTTCTTTGAGGAAAGAAGTTTTTATTCAGAATTGTATGATGTGAGAATTGAGTACGAACATGCTGAAGAAAATAAAAAATCAGAGAGTCTATGGAAGCTTATTGCTTCATATATGCATATAAAAGATTTTTATTACGGAATACAGTATATAGATGAATATATAGAAAACGGGTATGAAAAGAGTTGTCAGCTTGCAGAGTTTAAAGAAAAACTCTTAAATATAATCGGCGAAGTAGCAAAGAAAAATGCGGAAAGAAAAGACGATATTATAATACATTATATTGATGCACTGAGAGCTATAGATGTGTTTGACTATAACAATCCGGGACAATATAAAGTGCTTGCAGATTATTTAAAAAACTCTGCGGTATTTAAAAATATGTATTCTACGGCACCTACTACATATGAGAGTATGTATAGTGCAACTACCGGAAAAATGCCGTATACAGAGAATGTATATGAGGACAGATTTATATTTGAACCGGAAGAGTTTCCAACAATGATGGAAGCTATAAATAAAAATTACAAAATAAATCTTTATTCATCGGGAGAGTGGAGAATTATAAGAGAGGACAGCAGAGTAAATTATGTAGATCAGATACATTTCACGGATAAATTGTGGAAAATGGCATGTGATACGGCTGAGAGCGATAAAAAAACATTTAATTATCTTTATTATCCGTGGGAACTGCATTTCCCGTTATTATGTGGATTTCACAGAAAAAAGCCGGTGCCGATGGGATTTAAAGATGTTGGAATAGTAGATATGTCAGGGTTTATAGAGGGACAATTAGCTGATTGTCTTGATTATGTAAATCTTCAACTTGACTATTTTAAAAACATAGTAGCTGATAATGGCTATACGGTTATATTTAGTGACCATTCACAGATTGTTTATGATGAGGAAAAATGTGTACCGTTTTTTGATTATTATAATTATCCAGAACGTTCGACACATTGCGTAATGGCAATAAAGGGACCTGGTATAGAACATAAGGAATATGAAGATATTGCGTCACTGGTAGATTTTAATAGAATATTTAAAGACTTTATATGGGATAAAAATTATAGCTTACCGGACAGAAAAATTGCACAGTTCCAGTATTACAGCACACATAACAAGGCTTTCAGGGATGTAGCTGAGGAAAAGGGACTTACTGATTATATTGACGGAATAGCAGGTTTTATATCAAAAGATTATTTGTATGCAGTTACTAATACAGGAGTTAAAGAAGTGTATCGCATGGGAAATCATCGTGATAATATTATTGATACTCCGGAAGGTAGGGCATATGCCGAAGAAATAGACAAAAATTATAAGATTGAATTTCCTAAATTTTTGAAATTAACATATTGATTTATAAAAATTAATGTTATATCAGTGATTGTGAGGTGATAGACTTGAAAAAAGTAATTACATATGGAACATTTGATTTGTTTCACTATGGTCATCAAAATTTGTTAAAAAGAGCAAAAGAACTTGGAGATTATCTTATAGTAGGGGTAACATCAGAAGATTTTGATGCCAACAGGGGAAAGTTGAATGTTCAGCAATCATTGATGGAAAGAATTAAAAATGTAAAAGAATCCGGCTATGCTGATGAAATAATAGTTGAAGAGTATGAGGGGCAGAAGATAGACGACATACAGAAGTATGGCATAGATATTTTTGCTATAGGTTCAGATTGGACTGGAAATTTTGATTATCTTGAAGAATATTGTAAGGTTGTTTATTTGGAAAGGACAAAGGGAGTTTCGAGTTCAGAATTGAGAGAAAAGCAGCAGTCTGTAATTATGGGAATTATAGGAAAAGGCACAATGATAGATAAATTTGTGTCTGAGTCTAAATTTGTAAGCGGAGTTACCATAGGTGATATATGTGAACCTGTATTATATGAGGATAGTGCAGATATAAAGTTTGCAAAAGAAAAAGATATAGAAGATATGCTTAAAAAATCAGATGCTGTTTATATATTGACAGGACCTGCAACTAGAGGAGAGTATGTAAAAAAAGCATTGAAAAAAGGCTGTCATGTAATATGCGAATCTCCAATATCGTTGAAAAAAAAGCAGACAGAAGAATTATACGACTATGCAGAAAAAAATGGACTTATTTTATTTGAAGCATTAAAAACGGCTTATATGAAAGCATTTACAAGATTGATTGTACTTTTAAAAGGAGGCATTATAGGTGATATAAAAGCAATTGATGCTACATGTACATCAATGCAGCCATCAAATGAGTGGTTTTATAATAAAGAAAATTTGGGAGGAAGTCTAACAGATTGGGGACCATTTGTATTGCTGCCAGTATTTAAAATATTTGGACTAAATTATAAAAAATGTAGTTTTGTAACCGATATTGATGACGAAAAAGAAATAGATACATTTACACATATAAGTTTATTATATGAAAAAGGAATAGCAAATTTAAAAGTTGGGTATGGAGTAAAATCGGAAGGTGACTTGATTATATCCGGTACAAAAGGATATATATATGCACCATCACCTTGGTGGAAAACAGATTATTTTGAGGTCAGGTATGAAAATTTTAATGATAATAAGAGATACTTTTACAAGATAGATGGAACAGGTGAGAGATATGAAATTGCAGAATTTATGAGGGTAATAAGAACTAGAGAAAGAAAATTATTTTTAGATGCTGACATATCTAGAAAAATATCAAGTGTTATTGAAAGATATATTGGTAAAGAGAATACAGAAAATATATGCTTATAAAAAGAAAGAGAGTATGTGATTGTGATAAAAATATTGATTTTTGGTACAGGAAAAAGTGCAGAAAAAGTTTTAAAAAACATTAAAGATGATGTTAATATAGAAGGATTTTTGGACAATAATTTAAAAAGAGTTGGACAAAGTTTTCATAATGTGGAAATATATTCGCCAAAAGCTATTGATAAACTTGATTTTGAATATATAATAATAGCTTCCATAAAATATAATATTATTTCAAAGCAATTGATGGAATTAGGAGTTAATGAAAATCAAATTATAAAGTATTTTGAATTTAAACATTCAGATTATGTAAAGTTTAGAAGTGTTTTGTATACTGACGGTTTGATTTATGATGAATTATCAGCTAAGTTAGAGAAACAGCAAATGTATATTGAAAATTTAGATTATGAATTAGCTGATAAGGTAAATAAAAAGAAGATTAAAATTCCTAAGATATTATCTATTGATGAAACGATTGACAATATTATAGAAAAACGATTGTCGTTGAGTAGATATGGAGATGGAGAATTTGATCAAATAGCAGGAAGAAGTGAAGGATATCAAGAGCCAGATGAGAGATTATCTATTAGACTAAAAGAAATATTAGTGACATCAATAGATGGTCATGTTGTTGGGTTGGCAGATATTTATGGTGATTTATCACATCTTGCAAACAAATATGCTAATTATTTTAGAAATGTTTTGGTTAAGTATAGAGAAGAACATTATGAAAATATTGATATGAATAGAGTGTATTATAATGCATTTATAAGTAGAATATATAGTGAAATGAAAGATAAAAGTCAGGCTGGACAGTGGTTTGAGAAAATAAAAAAAATATGGGAAAACAGAGATGTGGTAATTGTGGAAGGCAATGAAACACGATTTGGAGTCGGAAATGACTTATTGGATAATGCAGGAGAAGTAAAGAGAATTTTGGCACCAAGTGAAGGGGCATTTAAAAAGTATTCTGTGATTTTGAATGAATGCAGGAAGATAAAAAAAGGAAGCCTTGTATTAATTGCATTGGGACCTACTGCTACAGTTTTAGCGTATGATTTGGCAAAACAAGGGTATCAGGCTATAGATATTGGACATTTAGATATTGAATATGAATGGTATTTAAGAGGAGTTAATGATGAGAAAGTTATAATTGAGGGAAAATATACAAATGAAGTTGTTGGAGGGAATATTGTAGCAGATGTTAGAGATAGTAAATATGAAAAAGAAGTAGTGGCGATATTATAAAAACTTGTGTTTTGTATCAAAAGTCAGTGTTGAAAAGCAGAAAAATGAAATATAATATGCATAACATAGTGCAGTTTTTTATAGGAAGGTGGATTTATATTATGAAGAAAGTATTAAAAACAATGGTATCAACTATAGTAGGAGCAGTGGCAGGAGCAATTGCTGTATTTAAAGTACAGGAAGGTTTTTTAGTTAAAAAAGATGAAAAAATAAACAAATTCAAAGCTTATTATAATGTACTTAATCAGTGGTTAATTGCAAAACAGAATGGAAAAAATTTATATCAATATTTTGAAAAAAATAGTTACAAAACAGTAGCTATTTATGGAATGGGAGAACTAGGAAATAGGTTATATGATGAATTGAAAGATACAGATATTGAGGTTAAATATGTAGTTGATCAAAATGCAGATACTACATATTCAGAGGTTGAAGTTTTGGGAAAAGAAGATGCTTTGGAAGAAGTAGATGTTATGGTGGTTACAGCGATTTTTGCATATGACAAAATAGAAAGAGATATGAGAAAAAAAATTAGTGCCCCTATTATATCATTGAATGATGTAGTATATGATTTATAATTAAATTGTTAAGGAGAAATATTATGGAACAACAACTAGTATCTATTTGTATTCCTTGCTATAATCACGAAAAGTATTTAGATGATTGTTTAAAATCAATTTTGAAACAAACATATAAAAAGATAGAATTAATAATTATAGATGATAAATCGTCAGATAGATCAGTACAAATTATAAGAAAGTATTTACCTAAGTTAAATAAAAAGTTGCAGAGGGTTGTATTTAAAGTTAATAAAAAAAATTTAGGAATAACTAAAAATTGTAATGAATTATTAAAATATGCAAAAGGAGATTATTATAAATCATTTGCGTCAGATGATGTGCTAGCAGCGAATGCCATTGAAGAAATGGTTGATTATTTGGAAAACAATAAAGATTACAATATTTGTATGTCAAATGGATATGAAGTTCCAGACAACTATCATATTAATGGTTCTCTTAATGGGTGCAAATGTTCGTGTGCAAAAAATATGGAAAAAAAACTTGAATCGCCAGACTTTTATGAAAGTCTGTTGGAAAATAATTGTATTTTTGCACCAGGAATAATGATGAAGATGTCTATGTTTGAAAAATATGGTAAATATGATGAAGAAATAGAGTTTGAAGATTATGAATATTGGTTGAGGGTATGTAAAGAAGAAAAGATAGGCTATATTCATAAATGCTTAATATATTATCGTAGATCAGAAACATCTATTAGTAATTATAATATAGGTAACAAGAAAAAAAAATATGAATATATGTTATTAACTACATTAAAAATACAGTTAAAATATATTAAAACAATAGAAAAAAATAAAAGATACAATATGACAAGAAAAATATTTGATAAAAACATAAAATTTTCTTTGAGGGAAGGATATTTGGATATAGCAATAAGACTTTATAATACAGCAAAGAAAATGAAGATATCTTTTGAGTATAATATTACCGATATTTTAAGAAGTTATATATTAAATGAAGAATGTATATAATAATCAAATTTGGTATATTAAGTTTTGAAGAGACGATTTATGAATACTCAAAAAGATGAGCTAATATAATATTATTTAATATAGGCAGGTGAACAATAATATGCAGATAGTAAAATATCAATTTCAACAGCATGGAGATGAGAGATGACAACTTGTTGCGCTAGAAGAATTTAAGGACATTCCGTTTGAAATAAAAAGGATATATTATATGTATGATACAGCAGAGGAAGTTCGTAGAGGTTATCATGCTCATAGAAATTTAGAACAGATACTTATATGTATTCATGATCTTGCAAGGTGCTTTTAGATAACGGTAAGGAACGAAAGAAAATATATCTTGAAAAGCCATATGAAGGGGTTATATGTGCCGAATGATATGTGGCGTGAAATGTACGATTTTTCAAGTGATGCGGGGCTTTTAGTTTTGACATCGGATTTTTACAATGAAGAAGATTATATACGAGATTATCAACAGTTTATAGATTTTGTGAAGGAGAAAGAAAGATGATTAAATTTTCTGATTTGGAACCATTACATAATCAAATAAGAAATGAATTAGATGAGGCATATTATTCTGTAATGAATAGAGGATGGTTTGTTATGGGAGAACAGTTAGAAGCATTTGAAAGCGAATATGCTGATTACTGTGGTACAAAATATTGCATAGGTGTTGGAAATGGCTTGGATGCATTACATTTGATACTAAAAGGGTATGGCATAGGAAAAGGTGATGAAGTAATAGTACCTGTTAATACATATATTGCTACAGCATTAGCTGTAAGTTATTGTGAAGCTACACCAGTATTTGTAGATTGCGATCCTGTTACTTTTAATATAGATGTATCGAGGGTGGAAAAAAAAATAACAGTAAATACAAAGGCTATAATAGCGGTACATTTATATGGAAGAACTGCTGATATAAAATCATTAAAAAAAATAGCAGATAAGTATGATATTAGGCTTATTGAAGATGCCGCACAAGCACATGGAGCAATTTGTGGTGGAAAAAGAGTTGGTAATCTTGGCGATGCAGCTGGATTTAGTTTTTATCCGGGAAAAATTCTTGGAGCATTTGGAGATGCAGGAGCTATTACAACAAACAATGATGATTTGGCAAAAAAAATAAAAATTTTGCGTAATTATGGAAGTGAAAAGAAATATTATCATATTTATAAAGGATTTAATACACGATTAGATGAAATGCAGGCTGCTTTTTTACGTGTTAAATTAAAATATTTGGATAATTGGATAGAAGAGCGCAGAAAAATTGCAAATTATTATTTAGATAATATTAAAAATGATAATGTTGTGTTACCGCAGAATATAAAAGAAGAGGAAAATGTATGGCATATTTTTTCTATAATGGTACACGAACGGGAAGCAATGCAAAAAGAATTTCAAAAAGAGGAAATCCAGACACTGATTCATTATCCTATACCAATACATTTACAGAAAGCATATATTGAGTTAGGGTATAAAGAAGGAACATTCCCGGTTTCAGAAAGATATGCAAAAGAAGAAATATCTTTACCGTTATGGGTCGGAATGAAGAAAGAAGATTGCAAGCAAATATGTGATATAATTAATTCTTTTTAGAATTATTAGATTTTATACAAAGTATTGTAAATAAATTACTGGTAGGTGATAAAATGCAGATAGTAAAATATCAATTTCAGCAGCATGGAGATGAAAGAGGGCAGCTTGTAGCATTGGAAGAATTCAATGATATACCGTTTGAGATAAAAAGAGTATATTATATGTATGATACGGGAAAAGGTGTTATTAGAGGACATCATGCACATAAGACTTTGGAACAGATATTAATTTGCATACATGGATCATGTAAAATATTATTGGATAATGGAAAAGAAAAGAAAAAGGTTTTTCTTGAAAAACCATATGAAGGTCTTTATGTTCCTAATAATATGTGGAGAGAAATGTATGATTTTTCCGAAGATGCAGTATTAATGTGTCTGGCATCAGAGGTTTATAATGAAGAAGATTATATAAGAGACTATGATGAGTTTTTAAAGTTTGTGTCTAGATAAAAGGATGGTGTGATTAAAAATGGAGTTGATTGTTTCAAATGTTAATGAATATCAAAAAATATTTCCTACATGCAAATATAGTTATAATGAAAGTTGGTTTCATGAATTAAATAAAGCAAAAGTTGATGAAATAAAATACTTTTTATTTAAAACAAAAAAATATAAAATGGGCATTGTTGCAGGAATAAAGGATAATATAATGAAGTTTCCATATTCAGCTCCATTTTGCATTTTCGAAAAGAAAAATGTGGAAATTAGCTTAGAAGAGTTAGAACAAACTGTTAAATGCTTAGAAAAATATTGTATTGAAAATAGCTTATCAAGGATTATTTTTAGACTGCCGCCAAGTTTTTATGATGAAACATATATTTCAAAAATTCAAAATTGTTTATTGAGAATGGAATATGAAATTGTAAGTATGGACTTGAACTATCAGTTTTATTTGTCAAAAAATAAAGACATTGCAGAACAGATGCAGAGAAATGCAAAAAAAAATTTAAAAATAGCATTAGGAAAAGAGTATAGCTTAGAATATTGTAATGATAATATAAAAAAGAAAAAAGCCTATGATATAATTTCGATTAATAGGAAGCAAAAAGGATATCCTTTGCGTATGTCATGGCAACAAGTTAGTGATACTATAATAAATATGAAAAATGACTTTTGGCTTTTGAAGTTAAATGATGAATACATAGCATCGGCAGTTATATTTAAAGTTACTGATGAAGTTTATCAGGTAATATATTGGGGAGATATACATGGTTATGCAGAGGACAAACCAATGAACTATTTGGCATATAAATTATATGAATATTATGCTAAAAAGAATATGAAAGTATTGGATATCGGACCATCAACGGAGGATGGAATACCAAATTATGGTTTGTGTAAATTTAAGGAGAGTATAGGTTGTCAGGTAAGTAATAAGCTTACTTTTACAAAGTCATTAGGAGGAATAAAATAATGAGAGATATAAATAAATACACATATGACTATAACAAACCAAATTTTGAAGATTATCAAGTAAAGTATAGAAGAAAAAAGGTTTTAGAGATAATAGATAAGTATAAACCAAAGTTTATTTTGGAAATAGGTTGTGGGATGGAACCATTGTTTAAATATTTAGCAGGTGAATATGAAAGATATACTTTAGTTGAACCGAGTAAAGAGTTTTATCAAAATGCAATTAAATTAGCAAAAGATAATTGTAAAATTAATTGTTATAATGATTTTTTTGGTAGTGATGAATTGGTATTAGATGAAAAATATGACTTAGTTGTGTGTAGTGGTTTGTTACATGAAGTATCGGAACCATTAGAGTTTATAAAAGAATTGTATAAAATATGTTCAGATAAAACGATATTACATATTAATGTACCGAATGCAAAATCATTTCATCGCTTGTTAGCAAAAAAAATGGAGTTAATTAATGATGAGCATGCTATGTCGGAAAGGAATATACTTTATCAGCAACATAGTGTTTTTGATATAGAGGGGTTGAAAAATATACTTGAGGATAATGGGTTTGAAATAATAAATAGTGGAAGCTATTTTGTGAAGCCTTTTACACATTCACAGATGTATGAAATGATGTGTAAAAGTATTATTGATGAAAAAGTGTTAGATGGGTTATACGAAATGACTGAATATATGCCGGAAATGGGGTCGGAGATATATGTTAATGTAAGGAGAAAAATATAAAGTAAAATAGTTGTATTTTATGTAAGCTATATATGATGTTTAGGATTGGCAGGAAGGAGGAAGATATAATTGAGAAATGGAATTACGGTAATATGTGCTGGCTATAATGAGGAAAAAAGGGCAGACAAGTTTTTTAAAAGTGTGGCAATGTTTGATGAAATTATTTTTATTAACAGAGGGTGCACAGATAAAACTTGTGAAATAGCAAAGAAATATAATGCAATTGTAGTAGATATGCCACATGAAATACCAGAAAGAGAACATATAGAGTCAAAGAAAATAATAAATAAAGTATATAATATGGCTTCAAATAGGTGGGTTATTAATTTGACATTTGCGGATATAGTTCATCCAAAATTATATGAAAAATTGATAAAAACAATAAATAAAAAAGACTTTGATTATACAGTTGTGGATGTCCCGTGGGTTGAATATCTTTTTGGAGAGGAAGATGAATGTATTCCGAGATGTCATTACAGCAGACCTGTATTGAGAAGAAAGGATATGATTAAAGATAGTGTTGTTACACATCATGAAATGGATGTATTTAAGAAAAAAGAATATAAGATGAAAAAAGATAAAAGGGTGGCTGTTCATCATATGACATATTTTAATTTGCAATATTCTTTTAAGGAACAAAATGTTAGATATGCCATTAAGGAAGTTGAAACATATTATAAGGACTTGGATAATCCCAAAAGAGCAGTAATTAAACAAATGATGACAGAGGTGAAAAATGATATTGAAAAAATTGAAGGAGGAAAAAAACAAAAAAAGGATAAAAATATAATTAAACATGCTAGGATGATATGTATGTATAGAAGTATTTCATATTATATGCTTATATATCTTATATTGTGGTCCGAACAGAAAAAGGTTTGGACAGAAAAACTTTTTTGTGATATATACAATTGTTTAGATAGTCAAAATAATACAAAAAATCAGTTTACTAAAATATATTTTAAAATATTAAAAGATATACCTAAAAATACAGGGGAGAATATAATAGCATTATTTTTTGCGATTACAATCGTAGTGATTATGAAAAAAATGTATGTGTGGGATAATAGTAAGCCAGAACCTGTGGAAAAAAAATATGAGGCAATGAAGGATAGTATTTTGGGGGATAATTAAAAATGGAAAATAAGCAAATTTTGTTGTTGGGTTCCAGTGGGTTTGTAGGAAAAAACTTATATGAGTATTTAAAAAATAGAGACTATTCTATTGATAGTCCCAGTCATTGTGATTTGGATGTTTTATTTGAAACAGATGCACTAAAATATTTGAAAAAAAAGCGGTATGATGTTGTGATAAACGCATTAGACAGAAATGGAAAAGAAAATAATTATTTTGAAAATCGTCTCAGAATGTTTCAAAATCTGGCGATACATAGTGATTTGTATGGGAAGATGATTTATTTTGGTTCAGGTGCAGAGTATGGGAGAGAATTACCTGTATGCAGCATAGAAGAAAATAAAATAAACAGAGTCATTCCAAGTGACACATATGGTTTCTGTCTACAGCAGATGAATGATTATGCCAGAAAAAGTGAGAATATATATAATTTCAGATTATTTGGAATTTTTGGAAAATATGAATTGTGGAATCAGAGATTTATTTCAAATGCAATATGCAAGGCTATTAGTGGATATCCTATAACGATACGACAGGACAGGTATATGGATTATCTGTATATTGATGACTTGTGTAAAATTGTTGAATGGGTAATAAACAACACCCCAAAATTTCATGACTATAATGCTGTGTCAGGAAGAAAATACAGCTTATATGATTTGGCTGAGACTGTTCGGAAAGTTATGTATACAGATGTGCCGATATATATAGCAAAAGATGGATATTTTAATGAATACACGGCAAGCAATAAGAGATTGTTATCTGAAATGGGTGATTTTGAAATTGAAAATATTGAATTATCAATAAAAAAATTGTCAGAATGGTATATAGAAAATAAGAGCATGATTATAAAAGAAAAATTATTATATCAGTAGAATATAATATATGGAGGATAAATAAATGTTAAATAATAAAACGATTTTAATAACAGGTGGTACAGGTTCTTTTGGTAAAAAATTTTTGGAGATGATACTTGACAGATATGATCCTCATAGAATTATAATTTATTCGAGAGATGAATATAAACAGAGTGTTATGAAAGCAGAGTATTCTAAAAAATATGATATGTCAAAAGTAAGATTTTTTATTGGTGATGTACGCGATAAAGACAGATTATATAGAGCATTTGACCATGTAGATTATGTAATACATGCTGCTGCAATGAAACAGGTACCAACATGTGAGTATAATCCATTTGAAGCAATAAAGACTAATATTCATGGAGCACAGAATGTAATAGATGCTGCCATTGACAGAGGCGTAAAGAAAGTTGTAGCCTTATCAACGGATAAGGCGGTTAATCCGATTAATTTATATGGCGGAACTAAGCTTGTATCAGACAAATTGTTTATTACAGCAAATGCATACAGCAAAATAAGTAAAACGAAATTTTCTGTAGTAAGATACGGAAATGTTGCAGGTAGTAGAGGTTCTATTATACCTATATTCAAAAATATAATCGATAATGGAGGAAACGAGCTTCCTATTACAGATATGAGAATGACTAGATTTTGGATTACATTGGAGCAGGGTGTTGAGTTAGTATTTAAAGCATTGGCTGAATCAGAAGGTGGAGAAACATATATATCAAAAATTCCGTCATTTCATATTAGTGATTTAGCAGAAGCAATGTTACCGGGATGTAAAATAAAGGAAATTGGTATCCGTGAAGGAGAAAAATTGCATGAGGTGATGGTTACAAAAGATGACTGCAGAAGTACATATGAATTTGATAAACATTATATAATATATCCGCATTTTGAGTGGTGGGATGAGAGTAGAAATGATAGATCAGGCGGAAAGTTGGTTGAAGATGGTTTTGAATATAGTTCTGCCAATAATAGTCAATGGCTGAGTGTAGAACAAATAAGGGAACAGTTGAAAAAAATATGATTGTTTTTAATAAAAAGGAGTTTACTTATGACATTACGAGAAGAGTGGAATGAACAAATAAAAAATAGAAATAATATATATATATATGGAGCCGGAAAAGTAGGAAAGAGACTTTTAAAATTATTAATTGAATCGGGGATAGGTGAGAAGTGTAAAGGTTTTTTAGTAACTTCATTAGATGAAAATGAAAGACAGATAATGGGGAAAGAAGTAATTAAATTTACAAAAGATTTAGAAAAGAATATTAATATATTTGTTTCAGTATCTAAAGTGTATCATCCGGAAGTTTATCAATTGTTAGAAAAAAATAATTTTAATGATATAGTAGAGGCTCATAAATATTTTAGTTTGGAATTGAATAATGGGCAAGTGGAATACGGAGAAGTTAATAGTAGAGATGATTTGATACAAAAATATAGAAAAAGTGCTCAGGCTTTCGGAGGAGAAAGATTTTATCAAAGTCTGCCTAAATTAAATATTATAGGGGATAGACCGACAGATAAACGTTTGGCAGAGTATGGTATAGATAAATATATTACAAAAGAAAGTAATATTTTAGATATAGGAGCTAATTGTGGTTTTATAGATTTGACTTTGTCTTATAAAGTTAATGAAATTTTAGGAATTGAATATAATGAGAAATTAGTAGAAATTGCACAGGATACAGCTAAGTTACTTAAGGTAGAAAATGTAGAATTTGTTAACGCAGATTATAATGAATGGCAAAAAAATAATTCCAAAAAGTTTGATGTTATATTAGCTTTTGCTGTTCACATATGGTTAAATATAGAACCTAACGAATTTGCAAATCAAATATATGAATTATTAAATGATAACGGTTATTTTGTTTTTGAATCTCAGACATATCCAAGTGATATTCTTTATGATAAATTTTGTGAAAAATTTAGTAATATTGGATTAAAAGAAGTAAAAAAAGAATTTATGAAAGATGATGGTAAGACCTTAAGAAAATTTACCATATTTAAAAAATAATTATTAGGAGAAGGTATTGCGTGTGATTGTAGAGAATCAGTATTATAAATTAAAAAGGGATGACATTGTATATTTATATGGAATAAATAATATATCATTAAATGCGTATAGCAGTTTGAAGAAAAAAAGATATGATATTAGAGGAATTATCGATAATAAAAAGAATTTTAATGATACTAGATTTATCAATAAAGATATTTTTAAAAAAAAGAATATAGGTAATAAAGAAATTGTTATTATTATATGTTTAAATGATGGAATGAAACATGAGGTAGTTGCGGAAGAATTTTTTGAGAATGGAATAAATAAGATATTATTTTTACCTATGAATTCAGGACGTTCACTTGAAATAGATAGCATATATAGAAAAAGTTATACAGATTTTTTGGATATGAGTTATGATAATGTGATAATTCCATTATTTGTGCAAATTAAGAATCAAAATTTGACTATTATAAGAGAAACAGAAAATAGTATTATTTTTTTGTGTCCAAAGGAATTGCTTAGAGTTGGTGACGAAGTTTATAACAAAATAGATTGGTCAGATAAAGATACTGAAATACAAAAAGATATAAAGAAATATATATATTGTAGTATTGACGAGTTTGATTTGTATAATAATTTATGGAGATATATATCGAATGAAAAAGTTGATTGTAATGAGTATTTTAAGTATAAATGTAAGACTTTAGAAGAAAAAAAACTATTATATGAAAATAGAAGAAACTTGTATAATATTTATGAACAAAAATTAAGATTAGATATGCATTTTTTCTATGATAGTCCAGCTATTGTGAAATGGATTGATGATAGTTTTGGTTCTATTATAGATGGACTTCATAGAATAACATATTTAAATTTTAAAGGCTTTACACAGTTTCCAGTAAAAGTAAAAAAACATGATTATTATGATATGGTAGATTATTTAACACCAGAATACAACTTTATAAATGATAGATTTGCTGATAAATGAGCTGTTTTAAAGCCTTTGTCATAGCATTTGATTTTATATGTGTTTCGATATTTTTCACGAAAATGGCAAAAAATATCTGACTGCGAATACCCTGACTTAATTCAAAACGAAACTCCTGTACACTTTTTGTACGGTACTTAGAAAAATGTTCGTTCTGATAGGGCAGAATCTTCATGGCACAGTAGCTGATATTGATTAGGTTGACCAGCATTTCTATTCCTTTGCAACTTCGCACCATGTAGTTACAAAGAGACCAGAATGTTTTCTGCTCATAGTAGCTTGTTTCAATATTTCAGCGAAATGAATATAACAACAGTGGAATGTATTTCATACTGTCATTTCCGGTTTGATTTAGTGGGGCGTTTTCCTGACAGGCACAGAAAATCTGCAGATTTTCCGGGAAAACTGTACTGAAAAACAGTCGCTTTGTACCATGCTCTTTTTCAGTGGCAGTAACATAAGCAAGAACTTCCCTGTTGCCTAAGATATTGGTGAGAACCTGGCGGACACCGGTATAATAAGCACCGATCTTTTCATTGGATAATGTAAAATCTGCCTCAACCGAAAGACGTTTCCCATGTTTTGCAGGAAGTCCACGCCGACCGGTATGTGCAGGTGCAGGATCATACATGATAGAATCAATCCTTACATTACCAATCAGATCCAGGTTTGGATATTCATCAACAATGGATACCAGGTTCTGTTTTGTATACCAGCTGTCGCACAGGATGATGACATGTTCTTTGCTGTGAAATTCAGGCATAGCCTGTCGAATCATGGATGCTGCAAGTTCCAGTTTGGATTCTTTTTTCTGCCAAATACGGTAACCAAGGGGAACTGAAAGATAAGATACCTTATCCCCATTCCAGACGGGCACGCAGAGCATGACACTCACAAAACAGTGTCCATTCAGATAATTGGAACCGTTGTGTGCGGCATGGTCAAACAGTTTTGAAACAATATCAGCAGAAACAGGGTATCTGCTGTCGGAACAGAAAAAGTTTCAAAATAAATCAAAAAATATTGATGAAGTCTACCAATTAGTGTTTTTTCGTTGTATAATACTTTTGTCTTACAGGGTCACTTTCCTTTGTAATGCTTTAAGCAAACTCATTATACATCAGAAAGACCTGTACGATATTTTTTTTAATGAAAAAGTTGTAAAGTGGTGTTATTAAAAAAACAAAAAGTTTAAGAATTAAATGAAAATAGTAGAAAAGATTATTGTATATATGATTGAATAAATGAAGGTTAAGTGCAATTGATAAAAAGCTTAATGAAACAATGATTATTAAATAAAAAGGAAGTAAATTATGAAGTGCAGAGTTTGTGGCAAAGAGGTTGTTTTTTATCAAAATATTGAAAGAATGAGAGCAGAAGGGGGGGACTTGTGTAGATCAAATAAGTTTACGATTAAAACTAAAAGAGTATATATGTATGTATGTCGTGTGGGCATGTTCAAATTCCATATTTACTGGATGATAATTATTATGAAAATTATGATGATGTATCTGGCTTTAAACAGTATTATTCAGGATTAAATAAAATTGAGAAAAAAATATCAAAATTAAAAGATTATTGCAAAACTGATGGTCAGCTATTAGAAGTTGGTTGTGGCGGAGGTTATGCACTAGAAATTGCAAATAAATATTTTTCAGGAACATTAGGGGTTGATCCGAGTAGAAAAGAATGTGAAATTGCTAAAAATAATGGATTAAATGTAATATGTGGTGAATTTGATAAGAGATTAAAAATAAATGAGAAAGTAGCTGCAATATCTACATTTCAAACATTTGAGCATTTAGAAAAGTTGAACGAAATAATAAATTATATGTGGGAGGTTTTAGAAGATGATGGAGTGGCATTGATAAATGTGCCTAATGGTGAACAGATTTTAAAAAATGGCTTATATCATCAATTACTCTTGGAACATATTAATTACTTTTCAACACAATCAATAATTACTTTAGTTAAAAATGCTGGTTTTGAAGTGTTGGATATGGATTTGGACATAGAAACTATAGAAATAGATTTGTATATTAAGAAAAGAAAAAATACTAAATTTGAAAGTGTATCAATGGGTATAGAAAAAAAATTGAATGATATATTGACACAATATAATAATATTGGGATATATGGTGCTGGTGCTAAATCGGCATATTATAGTTCTATTATACATGATAGTAATAAATCTAAAATATTACATGTATTTGATACTGATGTTGATAAGAAAGGTAAATATATTTCGGGGATTGATAAATCCATAGAATTAATTAGTAATGAAAATATAAATTTTTGTGAAATTGTTATTATTTTTGCATCTTCATATAATAGAGAAATAATTAAAAGATTACGAGATACTGGTTATAATAAAGAAATAATTATTTTTGAACAAGAAGAAATAAAGTTAATTTCAGATTAATATGTATGATACGAGGTGAAATTATGAAACGAGTAGCAGATATTGTTGTAGAGACATTGATAGAAAATGGAATAGATGTATGCTTTAGTGTTGTCGGTGGTGGTGCAATGCACTTGAATAATGCATTTATTGAAATAAAAGATAAAATTAAAACTATATATAATCATCATGAGCAGGCTTGTTCAATGGCAGCAGAGGGATATGCACGGTTATCAGGAAAAATAGCCGCAGTCTGTGTAACAAGTGGACCGGGTGGTACAAATGCTATAAATGGTGTGCAAGGAGCATGGGTTGACAGTGTTCCTATGATAGTAATATCTGGTGCACCGAGAATGGATACAACAGTAGCTGCTACGGGACTTGATATCAGAACAAGAGGTGTACAGGAAAATAACATTATAGAACAGGTGAAATATATTACTAAATATGCTGTTCAGATAAATGATGCAACAAAAGCAAAATATGAAGTAGAGAAAGCTATTGATATTGCAATGGATGGGAGAAGAGGTCCAGTGTGGCTTGAAATCCCATTAGATATTCAGGGAGCTTTAACAGATGAGAATGATTTAATTAAATTTAGCAGAGAGAATAAAAAAGTTTGTGCATCAGATGAAAATATAGACAAGTTATGTGATATGTTATTGAATGCAAAAAGACCATGCATTTTAACAGGTTCAGGAATCAGGACAAGCGACTCTTTAAAAGAATATAAGGAGTTTTGTGAGTTAGTTAATATACCTGTTGTTGGAGGCTCTTTGCAAGCTGATATCAATTATAATGGAGAAAAATTATATTTTGGAATGTCGGGAACAATGGGACCTAGATGTGGCAATTTTATATTACAGAATGCAGATTTAATCTTGGTTTTAGGAAACAGCTTATCTACAAAGCAAACAGGATTTAATCAAAAAGAATTTGCTAAAAATGCTAAGATAGTTATGGTTGATGTTCAAGAAGATGAAAGTAGAAAACCGGGATTGAATGTGGAATTATGTATACATGCGGATTTAAAAGAATTTTTTGATAAATTTAATAAGAGAAATGTTAAAATTAGTGCTAATGAAGATTGGTTGAAATATTGCAGATTTGCATATCAAAATTTATCAAAATATGAGATGTTGGAAAAAACAAAATTGTTAGGCGAAAAAGAAAGAGTTCCGGCATTGCTATTTTGGAAAAAATTTCTTGAATATATAAATTCTGATGAAGTAATTGCATTGGGAAATAGTAGCTGTATACATGGAGCCTTGCAATATGGTATAAATAATGAAAAACAAAGAGTATTAGTTAATTACAACTGTGGTTCTATGGGAGATGATTTACCGGAGGCAATAGGTGCAGCAGCGTATAAAAACAATATATATTGTGTAACTGGTGATGGTTCTGTAATGATGAATTTACAGGAGTTGCAGACAATAGTATACAACAATTTGCCTATAAAGATTATTATTTTTAATAATGATGGATATGGTGCTATAAGGACAACATGTAAAACTTTTTTTGATGGCACAAATGCAGGGTGTGATGAACAAAGTGGTATTAGTTTTCCTGATTTTAGGAAGATATCAGATGCATTTGGAATTGATTATCATTGTGTTAGAAATATTAGTGAACTTGATGATGGAATCAAGTGGATAAAAGATAAGAAAAATTATTGTATTTTGGAAATATACCAGATGATTGATGATATTAAAGGTCCAAAAGTTATGTCAAAAATGGATGAAAATGGTGTGTTTTATACACCGGGATTACAGGAAATGGAACCTTCTATAGATAAAATACTGTATGATAAGTTAATGAGGGTATAGGTTTAACAAATGAAAGTATTTATAACTGGTTTGGCAGGAATGTTAGGTTGCAATATTGCCTACAAATTAAGAAAAGAATATATAATAAGTGGTGTGGATTTAATTAAAGTAAATATGGAAAATGTAGATTCATATGAGTTTGATGCATTAGATTACAAAAAATTGTCGGATTGTTTAAAAGAAGTAAATCCCGATATAATAATCCATACTGCTGCGGCTGTTAATGTTGACAAGTGTGAAACAGAGCTGGATTATGCTGAAAAATTAAATGTAAAAATGACAGATAATATTTGTAGAGCTGCAAGAGAGGTTGGAGCTAAAATTATATATATTTCAACAGATGCCGTTTTTGATGGAACAGATGAAAATTTGTATTATGAAAATGATAAAGTTTGTCCAATCAATATTTACGGAAAAACAAAATTTAAAGGTGAAGAAATTGTAAGAATTTGTGGTGAAAGTTTGATTTTACGAACAAATATATACGGCTTCAACATTCAGAATAAAAATAGTTTTGGTGAGTGGATATACACGATGTTATTGGATGATAAAGAGTTAAATATGTTCACTGATATTGATTTTTCGCCTATTTTAGTAAATGATTTAGCAGAAATAATTGATTTGTTAATTAAAAAAAATATATCAGGTTTATATCATGTATGTGGAACCGGATGCATTTCAAAATATGATTTTGGCTGTGAATTAAAAGATATATTTAATATTACAACAGGAAAAATAAATAAGTCATGTAGTGATTCATTTTTATTTAAAGCAAAGAGAGCTAAGCATATGGGAATGAATAATGAAAAAATCAGTAAAGCAATTGGTTATAAGATAAAAACACCAGTAGAGAGTATTAAAGAATTTTACAGACTTTATAAGAGTGGTTACAAGGAAGAATTGCTTAGATTTGGAGGAATTAGTTAATATGGAAATTAAAATAGGAGATAAAGTTATATCAAATACAGGGAAACCGTATTTTATTGCAGATGTTGCGTCAAATCATGATGGTTCGTTAGATAGAGCATACAAACTTATTGAATTAGCTAAGGAAGCAGGGGCGGATGCAGCAAAGTTTCAAAATTTTAAGGCTAATACAATAGTAAGTAAAAATGGATTTGATACAATGCCACAGGTTTCACATCAATCATCGTGGAAAAAGTCGGTATATGAAGTATATGAAGATGCGAGCATTAATCAGGAATGGACTGTAAAGTTGAAAGAAAAATGCGATGAGGTTGGGATAGAATACATGACAAGTCCATATGATTTTGATTCAGTAGATTTGGTTGATAAATATGTAAATGCCTATAAGATTGGTTCTGGAGATATCACATGGCTTGAAATTTTAAAATATATCTGTTCAAAAAATAAACCTGTTATTTTAGCAACAGGTGCAGCAGAATTAATAGATGTTGAGAGAGCTATGAGTGTTTTAAAGGAATCAACGAATGATATAGTTTTGATGCAGTGTAATACAAATTATACAGCTTCATCGGAGAATTTTAAGTACATCAATTTAAAAGTATTGGAAAACTATAGAAAAATGTATCCGGATTGTATTTTAGGATTGTCAGACCATACGCAAGGTCACACAACAGTTCTTGGAGCGATGGCATTAGGAGCAAGAGTATTTGAAAAACATTTTACTGATGATAATTTAAGGGAAGGTCCGGATCATAAATTTGCAATGAATCCTAAGACATGGAGAGAGATGGTAGATGCTTCATATGAATTGTATTATGCGTTAGGTGATGGAGAAAAAAAGATAGAAGAGAACGAGAAAGAGTCAGTTATAGTACAGCAAAGAGCAATTTATGTAAAAAAAGATATGAAAAAAGGCGATATTATAAAAAAAGATGATATTTTTCCGTTAAGACCGCTTAAAAAGGGGTGCGTTTATCCATATGATATAGATAAAGTCGTTGGAAAAAGATTAAAGAAAAACATAAAATCAGATGAATGTTTGTTATGGGAGATGATAGAGAATGATTAAAGGAAAAAAAGTGTATTTATCAGCTATCGAAGAAAATGAATTGGAACAATTGAGAAAATGGAGAAATCTTCCGGAGTATAGAAAGCATTTTAGAGAATATAGGGATATAAGTGCTTCAATGCAAAGAAAATGGTTTGAAAATGTTGTTAATAATGATAATAGCACTATTATGTTTTCAATACATGATATAGAAAATGATGAGTTATTAGGCTGTTGTGGATTGTGTTATATTAATTGGATTCATAGGTATTCAGATTTATCTCTTTATATCGGGAAAAATGAATGTTATATAGATAATGAAGGTATTGCAGAAGAAAGCTGCAGACTTTTATTTAGTTATGCGTTTAATGAATTGGGGTTAAATAAGATTTGGACAGAAATATATGAATTTGATAATAAAAAATATGATTTATATAAAGAGATTGGATTTAAACAGGATGGTTTTTTAAGAGAACAATATTTTTACGATGGAAAATGGTGGAACTCATATATATTATCGTTATTAAGAACGGAGTATATTTAGGATAAAGAAAGGAAATCAGGTATGAAAGCAGTTATTCTTGCCGGAGGTTTTGGAACCAGAATTTCGGAAGAGTCATATTTAAAGCCAAAACCAATGATAGAGGTTGGAGAAAAACCAATTTTATGGCACATAATGAAATTGTATTCTTATTATGGCATAAATGATTTTATAATATGTGCAGGTTATAAGCAGCATTTGATAAAACAGTGGTTTGCAGATTATTTTATTCACAATAGTGATATTACCTTTGATTTTACTGATGGTCAGAAAATGCAGGTACATAATCAATATGCAGAACCATGGAAAGTTACCATTATAGATACTGGTTTAAATACAATGACGGGTGGCAGAATTAAACGAATACAGAAGTATGTAGACAATGAAACATTTTGTCTTACATATGGTGATGGAGTATCAGATGTAAATATAAATGAATTGATAAATTTTCATGAGAGTAAAAAAACAATTGCGACATTAACGACGATAAGACCAAGTGGAAGATTTGGAATTATAGATATGGAAGATGATCTGGCATTGTCATTTAGAGAAAAAAGTCAGGAAGATACTGGTTGGGTTAATGGAGGATACATGGTTTTGGAACCGAAAGTATTTGATTATATTGTCGGTGATACAACTACATTTGAACATGAACCTTTGGAAAAACTGGCATCGGAACGGCAGTTAAGCTGCTATAAACATTTCGGTTTTTGGCAATGCATGGATACAAAGCGTGATAAGGATTTACTTGAAGATTTATGGCAGTCAAAAAAAGCACCGTGGAAACTTTGGCAGTAGAAAGATATAGGATAGATTATGAGTGATTTCTTTAAGAATAAAAAAGTATTTATTACAGGTCATACGGGTTTTAAAGGTTCATGGTTATGTGAAATTTTATTAAGATTGGATGCTGATGTTGTAGGTTATGCGGTTGAACCGCCGACAGAACCGGCATTGTTTGATAAGCTTGGATTGCATGAAAAAATTAGGGATTATCGTGGTGATATATGTGATTTTGAGAGTTTATATAAAGTATTTGAAGAAGAGCATCCGGAGATAGTAATACATATGGCTGCTCAGCCTATAGTGAGAGAAGCGTATAAAAATCCGTTATATACATATGAAACTAATGTTATGGGAACAGCAAATATTTTGGAATGTATAAGAAAAACTTCATGTGTAAAATCATTTTTAAATGTAACTACAGACAAGGTTTATAAGAATAATGAATGGTCATGGGGGTATAGAGAGAATGATATTTTAGATGGATTTGACCCGTATTCTAACAGTAAGTCATGTTCTGAACTTGTTACCAACAGTTATAAACAGTCATTTTTTGAAGAAAAGAGGATTGCGGTTTCTACAGCTCGTGCCGGAAATGTTATTGGTGGTGGAGATTTTGCAAAGGATAGGATTATTCCTGATTGTATAAGGGCAGTTAAAGAAGGTAGTGAAATTATTGTAAGAAATCCGTATTCTACAAGACCATATCAGCATGTGTTAGAGCCGTTATTTGCTTATTTGCTGATAATAAAAAAGCAGTATGAAGATATTAAGTATGCCGGAAATTATAATGTAGGACCGGATGAATGTGACTGTCTTTCAACAGGAGATTTAGTAAATCTGTTTTGTGAAAAATGGAAAGATGGAGCTTCATGGAAAAATCAAAGTGATAACGGACCACATGAAGCAGGATTTTTGAAACTAGACTGCTCAAAAATAAAAAGTACATTTGGATGGAAACCTACATGGCATATAGAAAAAACAATGGAAAATATTTGTGAATGGTCAAAAGCCGATGTTGCAGGTTATGATATTGGAAGTATTACAGAAAAACAGATTGATGAATTTTTAAGAGATATGACTTGGAAATTATAATAACAGTGATTATTGTTTTCAAAAAGTCATTTCAGATTGGAGAATAATTATGTTCAAAGGAAAAACAGAAAGCGAAGCGAGAGATTATATATTAGATTTGGTTGCTGAATATTACAATGAGTATAAAATTCCAAAAGAATACAAAGATGGTGATAGGATACCTTATGCGAGACGTGTTTTTGATGAAAAAGAAATGCAAAATCTTGTTGATAGTTCATTAGAATTTTGGCTTACATCAGGAAGATACACAAGACAGTTTGAAAAGGAAATGTCTGAATTTTTAGGTGTTAAATACTGCTCATTAGTAAATTCAGGGTCTTCAGCAAATCTGCTTGCATTTATGGCACTCACATCGCCATTACTTGGAGAAAGAGCTATAAAGCGTGGGGATGAGGTTATCACTGTAGCTGCCGGATTTCCGACAACAATATCGCCTATTATTCAGTATGGTGCAGTTCCGGTTTTTCTCGATGTAACTATACCAGGATATAATATTGATGTTACATTATTAGAAAAAGCATTAACAAAAAAGACAAAAGCTGTTATGCTTGCACATACACTTGGAAATCCATTTGATTTAAAATGTCTAAAAGACTTTTGTGACAGGAATGGTTTATGGCTCATTGAGGATAATTGTGATGCGTTAGGTTCAAAATATACGATTGATGGAGAGGAAAAATATACCGGAACTATAGGAGATATAGGGACATCAAGCTTTTATCCACCACATCATATGACAATGGGAGAAGGTGGAGCTGTTTATACGGATAATCCATTATTACATAAAATAGTTCGTTCATTCAGAGATTGGGGAAGAGATTGTTCGTGTGAATCCGGACAGGATAATAAGTGCGGTCACAGGTATGATGGGCAGTATGGAGAACTTCCTAAGGGTTATGATCACAAATATGTATACTCACATTTTGGATATAATCTAAAAGCTACAGACATGCAGGCTGCAATAGGATGTGCACAGCTTAAGAAGGTTGATTATTTCGCTGAGAGAAGAAGACACAATTATGATGTGTTATTTGATGGTTTGAAAGATTGTCAGGATAAGCTGATACTGCCGACACCAGTAGAAAATTCAAAACCTAGTTGGTTTGGTTTTATAGTAACATGTGTTGATGAAAGTGATAGGAATAAAATTGTTCAGCACTTGGAAGAAAAAGGAATACAGACAAGAATGTTGTTTGCTGGAAACATTATAAAACAGCCATGTTTTGACAGTATTCGAGAAGATAAAGAGGCATATAGAGTTGTGGGTGAATTGAAAAATACAGAACGAATAATGAATAGTTCATTTTGGATAGGGGTTTATCCAGGAATGACGGATGAGATGTTAGAAAAGATGGTGGGAGAGATAAAAGGTCGTCTTTGGTAATTTTCATGACTATAATTAGTAAGCGCAAAAAACTCAGGCGTACATTATAAAATAACTTAGCATAAATATTATTTTACTCTTTATGCTAAGTTATTTTTTTCTTTATCTATCTTTCGATTTTATATATTTCAAAAACTTTATCATTCCATGGTAACAGCTTTTCTAATTCACTGTCTGCCATTTCTTCAATAGGTCGTTTCTCTAATACATATGTTATATATTTATATACATTTAATCCATTCGCTAATGCTGTTTCGGCTATGCTATATGATATGGCACTTACCTCTGCACCTTCAGGACTGTCACTGAAAAGCCATCCCTTTCTACCTATAACATATGATTTCATTTTCTGTTCACTTAAATTATTGCTCAGACTGCAGCGACCATCTTCGAGATATGTCATCATATGTTCTTTTCTATTTAATGCATATGTAACTGCTGTGGCAAATTTACTGCCTTTAATGGGTTTCTGCTTTTCAAGCCATGACAAAAAAGCCTCAATTACCGGTTTTTCTTTCTTGAGACGACCATTTTTTATCTGTTTGTATGAATAACCTTTTTCTTTAAAATGTCTTTCATATGCAAACAGCTTATCACAATACTCTACGCCTTGCACCGCCGGACAACTGATATCACGATTTTTCCCTTTGGGTATGGCATCAAAGAAATATCTTCTTATGTGTGCAAAACAGCAACAGCGTTTTATATCCTGCACTTTGTTATAGCCTGTATAACCATCTGCCATAAGATATCCATTAAAACCTTTCAGAAATTCTTTCGCAACATCTCCTCTACGCGTTGATGCATATTTATACAAAACTATCGGTGGTGTATCATCTTCGCCGCTTCTAAACAGCCACATATATGATTTTGCCGTTGCTTCGCGTCCCTCCTCTTTCAAAACCTGTATAGGGCTTTCATCTGCCATAGCAAACTCTCTGCTTAACAGCAGTCTGTGGTAAAATTCGTACAATACACGCAGATACTTATCGGTACATTCTATAACCCAGTTAGCCATTGTTGCACGGCTAAGTTCAAAACCATACTGCAGCCAGTCTTTTTCCTGACGGTACAATGGCATCCCATTAACATATTTTGAGTAAATCACCCAGGCAACAATTGATGGCGATGCATAGCTTCTGAGTAGTGCCGGTGGAACAGGAGCATGTATAATATTTGGTTTTTCCTCATCTGTTTTACATTTTGGACAACCATAATGTACACTGACATATTCCACAACTTTTAAAGTTGCAGGTATGTATTCAAGTTCCTTGCGCACAGTCTCTTTTCCTATAACTTCTAAGTGTGTACCGCATATGGAGCAAATCTGTTCTTCTTCTGGTAAAGTAATCTCTCTGATTTCAACTGGAAGATTTTTGGTTTTCTCAGCAAAAGTAACTTTTTTCTTTCTTGTATGCTTTTTTACGACTATCTCTTCTTCAGCTGCCGGTAATTCTTCAATTGTTTCATCTGATTCATCGGAAAGATTAAATGATAATTGTCCATCTGTCTGCTGCTCCATTTTTTCACGTGATGAACCAAACAGTTTTCTTTTCATATAATCAATCTGTTCATTAAGAAGTTTGACCTGAACAGTCAACTCCTGAACCTGAATATTACTGATATTTAAAGCTGACTGGAGAGTTTTGTTTAACTCTCTCTGTTCATTAAGTGAATCTTTTAATTCCCTTATCAATATATCTTTTGCATCAACAGACATCAGATTTTCCTCCACGATTTGATACAATTATTATAACATATCTTAGAGTAAAAAGATAGCTGTAATGCCTGTTTTTATGGGGTTGATTCATTTTTTAACAGGTGGTTTTATCGCTTTTGGCTGTTCTATTTCAAGACCATCCATAAGCCACTCAAACTGTTTCCATGTAAGACTTTTTACTTCATTTTGATTGCGTGGCCATTTATAACTGCCTGAACCTGTAAGTCGTTTATATAATAAAACTATGCCATCTTTTTCACGATATATTGCTTTTATGCGATCTTTTTTTCTGCCACAAAATATCACAGTTTTATCATGTTTCCAGCAGCTTTTTGTAAATACTTCATGCGGAAAAGTATGTTGACAAACATTCGTTCGTGTGTTATGATGGAAATACAAAAAACAAACAAATGTTTGTGAAAGTAGGAAAAAACATTGCATTTTTATTATATGGTATGTATAATATAGGAAAGGAGACATTATGGGGAAAGAAAATGATATACAGTGGCATTTGGGATTTTGTGCAGCGATGGAACTGGAGCTTAGAGAGTACGCAGACAGGCTGGAATTTCACAGGGAATATCCGCTAAGTAGAAAGCCGTTGCTTATAGATTTGCTTGTAGTGGAAAAAACAGGCGACTTTGAAATAGCGAACGATATAGGTCAGATATTTCAGAAACATAACATAATGGAGTATAAGTCTGAAAATGATACATTAAATGAAGACACATATTTCAAAGTAATGGCATACGCATATTTGTACAAAAGCAGTGAAAAATATGTAGGTGATATAGACATAAACAGCATCACGATTACGCTTGTAAGAGAAAGAAAACCTGAAAAGCTTTTGAGATGGTTTAAAGAAAACAGCTACAAAGTATATGAAAAAACGAGTGGCATATACTACATAGAAAAAGATGGATTTATAAAAACACAGGTAGTAGTCACGGCAGAAGTCGGAGAAAAAGAACATATATTCCTAAAGACACTGAAACGCGGACTGAAGAGAAGTACTGTAGATGATTTTTTAGATAAAGCATTTGAAATGCATGAGCCGTTTGAAAAAGATTGTATAAATTCATTGTTAGGGATAATGGTATCGTCAAACCAAGAATTATTTGACAGTATAAAGAATGGAGGGACAGGTATTATGAATGATGTATTAAGAGAGTTTTTTAAGGAAGAGATAAAAGCTAATGAAGAGCAGGCGATGAACAGAGGCTGGAAAAAAGGAATGGAAAAAGGAATGGTAGAAGGGATGGAAAAAGGGATGGAAAAAGGGATGGAAAAAGGGATGGAAAAAGGAATAGAAAAAGGGATGGTGAAAGGAATTGAGAAAGGCAGAGAAGAAGGCAGGATAGAAACTTTATACACGGATTGCAATATGTCAGTATCTGACATAGCAAAGAAAGTGTCAAAATCAGAGGATTATGTAAAAGAGATTATAAAGAAAATATCAGCAGCGTGTCTTTAAAGTTGCAGATACAACAGAGTATCATATGAGAAAACAGACTTATCCCCTGATGGATTCCATCGGGGGATTTGAATAAAAAATTTTAAATCAAATGAAGTCGTTTTTCTATGTCCTTTTTGTGTTTTCTTCCAAGTGGAATGGAGTGTTTTCCAACCTGTATTATGAATGTTGATTTATCATATGAATAAAAATGATGTAGGTTTACGATATATTTTCTGTGGCACTGTATGAAATTGTCGGGAAATATATCAAGCAGTTCATTTATTGTCATATTTGTGAGTTTAATATTTGCGTCATGTGTGTAAACGACAGTTTCTTTGCTGGTTGATTCAATGTAGTCTATGTCATCAAGCAGTAAATGGAGATATACACCATTACTGTCTTTTAAAGTTATCTTTTCTTTTTTGTTTTCTCTATGTTGACCTATTATATAGTCAAGCGTTTCTATGAGTTTATATGAGGTGAATGGTTTTACCAGATATGAGCTGCAATGTATCTCCTGAAGGGCAAAGAATATCCTATCAGGGAGTGCTGTCATATAAACTATCGGTGTGTAAAGGTAATGCTCGATGCTTCGTATATATTTTCCAAAATCAAGTCCGTCACAGTCCAGATCATTTTCGTTTTCATGCTTTAACTCAATATCAAGTAAAAAAAGATCAAAACATTTTGTTGATGTAAGGTTGCAGGCTTCTTTATATGTACCGGCTATAAAAATCTGTCAGTCTTTGTAGTGTTCATTTATTATTTTGCTGACAGCTTTCTGCTGTTCATAGTCATCTTCTAAAATAAGTACCGTAAACATAATCATCCTCATTCCTGAGCAACTTTTTTGGGGGATAGATACCGTAAAAGCAATTTGTTTTTTGCTCTGAAACTAATTGCTGTATTTCTCAAATCAATATCGTAGTCAAAATTTTACTTTATTAAATACAAGTATATTTAAACATTATTATATCACAGATTCATTCATTTTACAAAATTGCAATTCAGACCAGAATATATGTATTTCAGACCAAATTATGCGAAAAGTGTTGAGTTTTAGGCGAAAATGAGTAAAATAAAAAATGTAAAAAGTCATTGAGAAAGTCTAGTTGCCGGTGACAGTGAAAGTGTGAGCAGCAACTAAGTTAATCATGATTAAGAGAGACAAGATTGAAAGATTAATGGGTAGAAGCCGTTGATGATACTTATAGTGTGAACGGCAGCTAAATCTTTCAAGGATAAAAAGGGTATTGGAAAGGGTTATGGTGTTTTATCACGGTTGTATAAATGTCTGCTGCATCGGGTAATGTAGCTGGTAAGTCTCTCATACATATAAGTGTAGGACATCATATAAAAGGTATGATTGAAAATAGGGAGTCGGGAAAATTTAAAGGGTAGAAAAAAGGGTAGAGAAATGATGAAATTATTTTTGAATGATTTCATCATTTTTTTTATGTATAGTAAAATGCTCGTAATGTAGTGGGGGTGTCAAGGCAAAACGCTGGTTTTGCACTTTTTTTAGAGCATAATAAAATGCTCGAAAAGTAGTGTGACACCAGGAGCAAAACGCTGGTTTTGCTCTTTTTTTTTGTTTTTTATTAAATTTTAATGGAAAGAATTGAGATTATGTTTTATACTATGATGTTAGGGTCAAAAGTAGATAGCAATGAAGCAATCCGGAGCATCAGTTAGGGTCAAAATACCTTTTGACTCTAACATCGAATTATATGGATATAATGAAAGGGAAGTAGAACTGTATAAGAGGAAAATACAAAAACAAAGAACAGAAAAGGAAAAAACATGGCAAATAAGAAAAGAAAAAAGCCTTATATTGTAAGGCTGATGAGAAAAATTAAAAAAACTTTCAGAATGTGGAAGAGAAAAAATCCGTTAAAGGCATATAGATTGCATATTATCACAACGGTGTGTATTATTGCAATTGTGGCATTTGCAACTTTTAAAACCGGTCTGGCACATGATTTTGTGAGACATTTTTCAAAAAGCGAAGAAGCAAGTGTTACGGAAGCACCGGCTGATACCATGACCCCGCAGCCTACGGAGGAGGTTGTTCAGACTGCTGCACCTGCTCCGGTGCAGACAAAAGTTCCGGCAAAGAAAAACACTGTTGACACAAGATATCTTTATTCATATTTTCAGGGACCAAAGGCATGGAAAAAGAAGCTTGCGTGGTCGGGTTACTGGGGAGATGCGTATATTGGCGGAAGAAAGTTTGGTGCGTATGGATGTGGTCTTTGCTGCATGGCAAATGTTTATTCATCTATCACTTCGGAAACATATAAGGCATCACCGGTAGATATGCGAAATTTCGCAAAGAAGAAAACAGGCTACTGGGGGGTAGGTGCAATCGACTGGAAATATATGGTGGTTGGTATGCGAAAGGCAGGTATTTATTGCGGACCTAAGAGAAAGCCGAAGAGATATTCTTCGTTTAGGCGGGATATTGCGAAGTCAAAATGTGCTGTTGTGCTTGTCAGCAGTTATGATTCGACTTGTTTTTGGAAAGGCACGCCAGGACATTATGTTACTATTTTTGCATATGATAAGAAGCGTGACAGGGTATTTCTAGCTGATTCAGGTGATCCGAAGCACAACCGCAGATGGATAAGTCTTAAAAAGGTTTATCGTTCACTTAAAAAGGCGAGCAGATACCAGTATGTATGTGTGACAGGGTACAATAATAAGAAAGATGCTTTTAAGAACAGAAAAGCTAGAGGAAAGTGGATAAAGCCGGCATATATGCGGTAAAGCACAACAAACACGAATGAGAAAGACATATGTGCAAAGTGAAAAAGTGGATAAAAAGATATATGCGGTAAATGAAATAAAGATGCTTTATTGTGGAAGTTTGATAATGCCTGTCGTGGTATGATTACACATTTAATAATGAATTTTATAAAAACATTTGGAGATGAGGAGAAAAGATGAGCAGAAAAAAGGAATACGAAGAAAAAGAAAAACATGGTACGGCTCAGTTTCCGGTTGGACTTCACAAACTTGAATATCCGGCGGATACGGATGTAATGTTTTATGTTCACTGGCATCAGGAATTTGAGTTTCTTGTTCTGACTGAGGGGAAAGTGCTGTTTACGATTGAGGACAGGAAATATGTTATGAATCCTGGAGATATTGTATTTATAAATTCAAATTATCTTCATATGGCAAAAAATATTTGTGGCGGAGTATGTTCATTTTATGCCATTGATTTTTCATATCATGTGCTTAATGAGGATATACATAGCATTTTTTCTAAGAAATTTATAAGACCAATATTAAATGATAAGTATGTATTTCCGGAATTTATGCCCGTAAGTGAGGATGAAGATAAATGCTGGCAGAAAGATATAAGGAATTATCTGCATGAAATAGGAGAGTGTCCGGAGCATGAGCTAGAACCGTTTGAGCTTATGATAAGAAGCCGTATTTTAGCTATATGGGATATTCTTGATAAAAATTGTGTTCGTGCACAGAAAGACAACGATATAGAGAGCCGTTATTCTGAGAGACTTGAGCCTGTTATTTCCTATATAAAAGAAAATTATGCGTATGAGATAACACTAGGAGAGCTTGCGGCGATACTTCCTATGAGTGAGGGGCAGTTCAGCAGGGTTTTTAAGCAGACGATGAAACTGTCTCCGATACAGTATCTTATGAGATACAGGATATTGCAAAGCTGCAAATTGTTGCAGGATACGGAGAAAAAGATAGGTGAGATAGCAAATCTGTCAGGATTTAATAATATAAGTTATTTTAACAGGGTATTCTTGAATACGATAGGATGTACACCAAAAGAATACAGGGAAAACAGCAGTTATTAAATTTTAATAGTGAATTGCGAAAACTGATATAGGCTGTGTTAGCTGCGCAATTTAATTATGTATTATAGGAGTTTTGCAAATGTTTATTAAACTGGGAATAGGAAGGGAAGTATAAGAGTGGTTAGAGAATATAACGATATTTTGGAGGCTGTTCGTAGTGTGAAGTCAAAGCAGGCGGTTATTTTTGATATGGATGGTCTTATTTTTGATACTGAGCGTGTTTTTATGGAACAGCTTGCGGTTGCGATGAAAGAACATGGCTATGTACTGACGAGGGAAATTTACACAGAGACACTTGGTCTTGGTGGAAAAAAGCTTGTTGATTTTATGCAGTCAAAATTTGGTTATGATTATCCTTTTGAGGAGTGCAGCAGAAAGGCACAGGAGAGAATGGCAATGATTTCAGAAACTATTGGTCTTTCGGTTAAACCTCAGATAAGAGAGCTTTTACAGGAGTTAAAAGCAGGGAATATTAAATGTGGGGTTGCTTCATCGACAAAGACTGAACTTGTTGAGAAATATTTGAAACAGGCAGAACTTGACGGCTTTTTTGATGTTGTGATTGGTGGGGATAAAGTTAAGGTATCAAAACCGGAGCCGGATATTTTTATCTATGCTTGCGAGAGACTTAATGTATCTCCGATGAAAGCACTTGTGCTTGAGGACAGTGAAAATGGAATAAGGGCGGCAAGAGCTGCAGGAATCCCGGTTATATGTATTCCTGACCTTAAAGAACCATCAAGAGAGGTTGAGAAACTTGTGACGGCTATTGTAAGGCGGTGAATAAACGGTAAAAAGCTATACCAAAGATTTTTTTGCCATAAACATTTTAAATTGGAGTTTATTATTAAAAATGTGGGGATGAGGTCATATGAAAAAACACATTATAATACTAAAAAAAGGAAATGTCTGTTACGGTTCGACATCATACTTTGCGGAGCGTATCAACGAGGAGTTAAAAAAGACCGGAATAAGTTCGGAGATAGTAGATATAAATTCTAAGGAAGATGCCGAAAGATTTGTGCAAAAGTATGAAAGAATAAAAGAAGTTACAGATATAATAGATTTTAATACGGATATTTTTTCATATATGTTTTCCCAAAATTATTATGATAATTATAATGCAGATAATGATGTTGCCGGGACAGAATGTGCGGGCGGCAGCGTGAAGTATGACAGAGAAAATTACATATTTGACATTAAAAATGACAGCAGCGGCGGCGACTATGTAAAGTTGTGGCATATTATTCTTGACCATCCTCTTTACCACAACAGTGTCTTGAGGCAGCCTCTTAAGAATATAAGAGTAGTGTGTCTTGATGAGACTCATGCAGAGTATATCAGAAAGCATTACAGTCATATTAAGGAGGTTATCGTGATGCCTTTGCCGGCTGATACGGCGAAAAAACTTGTCCCATACAATGAGAGGAGCAGGGATGTTCTTTTTACCGGAACTTATACATCATCGGAGGATATTGTCGCACTTGCCATGCGAAGTGGCGGAGATAGCGTGAAATTTAAAAATTTTCAAACTATGCACAAAGAACCGGCACAGGAATTTATAAATAGTATGCAGATATTTAACAAGATGGCTGGTTATCTGTTGGAAAACCCGTGTGAAACAATAGAAAAGGCTTACACTTTTGCATTGGGAGATATAACGGATGAAACGGCATTAAAAGAAACAGCTGCAGCTTTTGCAGATGGTCTTGAACTTAATTTTTTGGCGGATATGTTTATAAGAGCGGTTATCAGGGAAGAATTGTTAATGGAGATGTTAAGAAACGGCATCGATGTTGATATATTCGGACATGGATGGGAAAAGTTTGTAGAAAAGTGTGGAAATGTGGAAAAAAGCGGGGACAGATTTAAGGGGAAGATAAATATATGTGGTGAGGTTGATTATAGACGACTTCCTGAATTATACGCTGATACTAAGATTGCATTGAATGTTCTGCCGTGGTTTAAGGCTGGGCAGCATGACCGCATAGCACTTGCTATGTGTAACGGTTGTGTCTGCGTGACAGATGAGAGTACTTATCTTGAAAAGAAATTTGTTGACGGTGAAAACATTTTTATGTATTCGCTTGAGGATATGACAGGGGCGGCTATGCTTGTCAGGGATTTACTGGCACATCCTTTAGAGGCTGCAAGAGCAGCCGCAAAAGGTTATGTCTGTGCCGTAAGTAGTCTCAGCTTTAAAAAATATATTGAGATTTTTATAAATTGATGCAAGGGTCAACAGAAAATGGCTTAGTGTATTATTAGCATAATAAAATTGAGCTGATATGGTATATATTATTTTTACAAAAAAGACCGTAGAAATTCATACTGGCTTTTCTGTTTTGGAGGGAGCATTTCAATGAAGATGTCAGTGAGAAGTTTATCTTCCTCAGCAGTGAAACTTATATGTTCTGTTCTTAGTTTGTCTTTCCAGTTTGCGAGGATTGGCAGTGCCTCGTTTAAGTCTTTGCCGTGGAGCGAGTTTACGAGAAGCTCCACCATATGCTGTTTGCTTGGCTCCATCTGCATAAAAGATTTGTTATTTTTCCAGTTATTCATATACTTTGTCTTCTCCTTTTTTATTGTTCATGACTTTGGATACCTGTTCAAATGTTGTACGCTGCTGTGGTGAAAGCTGTGACATTAGAAACTCCATCATAAAATTTTGTGTACTGTTTTCGCTGTATTCTTCACTTTTGATGGCGGAATGTGTTTTTGCGAAATCTCTGTAGTTTTTAAACAGTTCGTCGGCGTGCAGGAAATTTAACAGCATACGGACTACCTCTGACTCGGCAGGTGTGCAATAGTCTTTTATGTTTAGAAGCAGTTTTTCATAAACTGCCGGAGTGGCAGCGGCTTCTGCCTGGGCTGCACGCAGTGTCATCTCGTCGTCATTTTGTGAGACTTCTGTTGCCAGCGAAATGAGATTATCAGCCTGGAGTATTATTTCCATGGCTTTTTTGTTATGTGGAGGAACATATGGCAGTGCCGCTTTGAGCATTGCAAGACGGCGTTGATGTTCGTTTGAAAATTCCAATATAATTCTCCTTTAAAGTATTTTCTAAATTGATTTTATGATATATAATTGATTTTATGCAGATATATTGATAACATTTTGAAAGTAATCATTATTTTGAGCAGCTTGCTGCAAAGTGATGCCGCCATTGTTTTGCGGCAAAATATTGTATCAGCAATATTTTTACATTATCTGCACAAGACATTAGAAGAAAGACTGGAGTGAAATAAATGGCGAAGAAACTTATCGATTTGGTAGGAATTACAAAATCTTATGGGGATAAGGTCATTCTTGATGATATGAACCTTTTTATGAATGAAAACAGATTTTTGACACTGCTTGGACCGAGTGGATGTGGCAAGACAACGACACTTAGGATAATAGGTGGTTTTGAGACTCCTGACAGGGGCAAGGTCATATTCGACGGAAAAGATATTACAAATATGCCGCCTAATGAGCGTAACTTAAATACGGTTTTCCAGAAATATGCGTTATTTACGCATATGAATATAGAAGAAAATATCGCTTTTGGACTTAAGATTAAAAATAAATCAAAGTCTTATATAAAGGACAAGATAAAATATGCGTTGAAACTTGTAAATCTTGACGGGTTTGAGAAGCGTATGCCGGACTCTCTTTCAGGAGGCCAGCAGCAGAGGATTGCGATAGCGAGAGCCATCGTAAATGAACCTAGGGTGCTTCTTCTTGATGAGCCGCTTGGGGCACTCGACCTTAAGATGCGTCAGGATATGCAATACGAGCTTATCAGGCTTAAAAATGAGCTTGGCATTACTTTTATTTATGTAACGCATGACCAGGAGGAAGCTCTTACAATGTCTGATACTATAGTTGTAATGAATCAGGGCTATATCCAGCAGATAGGCACTCCAGAGGATATTTACAACGAGCCGCAGAATGCATTTGTTGCCGATTTTATCGGTGAGAGTAATATTATAGCTTCGACGATGGTGCAGGACAGGGTCGTAAATATTCTCGGTACTAAGTTTGAGTGTGTCGATGAGGGCTTCGGTACAAACAAGCCGGTTGATGTTGTCATAAGACCTGAGGATCTTGTTATCACTGAAAAGGACAAAGGTATAATAAACGGCAGGGTTATTTCAGCAATATTTAAGGGCGTTCACTATGAGATGGAGATAGATGCCTGTGGATATACATTTCTTGTGCACAGTACAGTCATGGCGGAGCCGGGAAAAGAAGTCGGACTCTGGGTAGATCCTTTCAATATCCAGATTATGAACAAGCCTGAGTCAGAAGACGAAAAGGTACTTGTTGAGGAGTAGGAGAGGAGTGATTTTATGGGTAAGTTAAAAAATCTCGGTTCCAAACTTCTGGCAGGACCGTATGTTATCTGGATGCTGCTGTTTACGGTGATTCCTCTCGGACTTATCATCTACAACGGATTTACAAATTCAGACGGAAGATTTACTTTTAAATATGTTGCAGCCATCGCAGACCCGGTTAATGCAAAACCGCTTCTGTTAAGTTTTGAAATGTCTCTTATCGTGACGGTTGTCTGCCTTTTGCTTGCATTTCCGCTTGCAGTAATATTGAGTAAATATTCGACGGACAAAAACAGCTTTATCGTTATGATATTTATCCTGCCTATGTGGATGAATTTCATGTTGAGGACACTTGCGTGGAGACTTATTTTACTAAATAATGGATTTTTAAACCAATTTCTTACAATGCTTGGTCTTTCAAAAGTGTATCTAATGAACACGAAAGCCGCCATTATCTTTGGAACGGCATACGATTATTTTCCGTTTATGGTTCTGCCGATATACAATGCTGTCGTAAAGATAGACAAGGATGTTATAAATGCGGCGAAAGACCTCGGAGCCACCAATTCGGTCGTGCTTAGAAAGATAATTCTCCCGTTGAGTGTTCCGGGGATAGTAAGCGGCATAACGATGGTGCTTGTTCCGTCAATGAGCGAGTTCGTCATAGCGGATATGCTCGGCGGCGGTAAGATATATCTTATCGGTAATGCCATTGAGCAGGCTTTTAATTCAGGATATGCTGATGTTCATGCGGGTTCGGGACTGTCTATGTCACTTATGGTGCTTATTCTTATAAGTATCGTTATATACAGAATATTTGATAATGGAAAGGAGTCAGAGAGTATATGGTAAAGAAAAAGAACATTTTTCAGAAAATATATCTTGCCGTTATCCTCATAATGCTCTATCTTCCAATAGGTGTTTTGATAATTTCTTCCGTCAACGCCTCAGAAAAGAATAAAGCCGTATGGGGAGGATTTTCTCTTGCTGCATACAAAAAGCTGTTCCATGACGGTACGATAATGAATGCACTTTATACGACCGTTATCCTTGCGGCAGCGGCAGGTTTTATAGCAACGATTTTAGGAACGCTCGTCTGTATTGGAATGATAGGCATGAGCAAAAAAGTACGCTCTGCGATAATGGGAGTTACAAATATACCGATGTTAAATGCTGATGTTGTAACAGGTATAGCACTTATGCTTCTGTTTACGAGGTTTACAGAGCTTAGTTTTTCGACTATGATGGTAGCACATATCACACTGATAATACCGTATGTGGTCTTGTCGGTCTGGCCGAAAGTTTTGCAGCTTAACATAAGCACATACGAGGCTGCGCTAGACCTTGGTGCGTCAAGGCTGTATGCAATGTGGAAAGTCGTTATCCCTGATATAATGCCGGGCATAATGTCAGGATTTTTACTCGCATTTACAATGTCTCTCGATGATTTCTCAGTGACATATTTCACTAAAGCACCGGGAATACACACAATGTCTACAATGATAAATGCGGAGTACAGAAAGGGTATTCAGACGGAGATATATGCTCTGTCAACGATAATATTCATAATAGTGCTTATTGTGCTGTTTGTGATAAACAGAAAAAGCGTTATGCCTTTGAAAAAGAAGGGGGCAGCGGCATGATGAGAAAAAGCATAAAGAGACTTACGGCGGCAGTTTTGTTTATGAGCATAACGGTCTCATCAACTTTTTTTCTTACTGCGTGTAAAAATAATGATGTTTCTTCAAAAAATAAGATAGTAGTTTTTAATTATGGCGATTATATTGATTCCACACTTCTTGATAAATTTGAGAAAGAAACAGGGATAAAGGTGGTATATGAGGAGTTTCTGACACCTGAAGCGATGTACACAAAGTTTAAAAATGGTGCGGTGGATTATGACCTTATCTGCTGTTCTGATTATATGCTCGACAAGATGATAAAGGAAAAAGATGTAAGAAAAATTGACTACGATAAGATGAAATATATCAAAAATATCGGTAAAAAATACTGGGATATGTCGAAAAGTTTTGACAAGACACTTAGTTATACAGTTCCTTATTACTGGGGAACAGTCGGCATACTGTATAATACTGAAATGGTGGATAAAGTACCTGACAGCTGGGATGTCCTATGGGATAAAAAGTATAAAAACAACATAATCATGCAGAACAGTGTCAGGGATAGCTTCATACCGGCACTTGTAAGACATGGTTATTCTATAAATACGACAGATAAAAATGAGCTGAGGACTGCACTTAATGACCTTAAGCAGCAAAAGGAGATAGTACAATCCTACCTTGTGGATGAGATTAGGGATGATATGGCGAACAACCAGGCTGCTATGGGACTTATATATTCGGGTGAGGCTAGTATTGCACAGGATTACAATGATAAACTTGAATATGTTGTTCCTAAAGAGGGTTCTGACATATGGATGGATAGCTGGGTTATACCAAAGAAAGGTAAAAATTATGATGGAGCCGTTAAATTCCTTGACTTTTTGTGCAGGGAAGATGTGGCAATGACAAATTTTGAATATGTATATTATTCAACACCTAATGAAGCGGTATTAGACCAGATAGATGACGAGGAAAAGGCAGAGAGAAATGCGATTTTTCCGTCAGATGATGTTATAGACAGGTGCAAGGTCTTTAAGTATCTTGGAAAGGATGCGGAGGAGTATTATAACAGGCTTTGGAAGGAGCTTAAAGTTTACTGATTGATTTTAAAATGTAGGCTGTGAGGATTGTGCGGATATAACAATAATACCGCAGGCACGCTCTCGCTATACTGTCACCGTAGCAGTACATAAATCAGTAAAAGACACTGATTAAGTGCTGACGGTGACACAATGCCTGCTTATATTATTTGTTATATCCGCACAATCCAGTGTTACTTTTTCGGAAATCAGATAAGTAAAATTATGTTTTGATAAAAAATAAGCAATTAATTCTGAAAAGATTTGATGATATTAAAAAACATATGTTTATGTTTTGGAAAATTTGAAGGAAGAGAGGAGAAATTGATATGGCAGCAGGTTCATCGTTTGGAAATTTGTTTCGTGTGACTACATGGGGGGAGTCCCATGGTAAGGGCATTGGCGTTGTTGTTGATGGTTGTCCGGCAGGGCTTGAGATTAGCGAGGAGGTTATCCAGAAGTATCTCAACAGAAGGAAGCCGGGGCAGACGCGTTATTCGACTCCGAGAAAGGAGGACGATCTTGTTGAGATACAGTCAGGTGTTTTTGAGGGTAAGACGACGGGGACACCTATCTCTATGGTTGTTTACAATAAGACACAGCGTTCAAAGGATTATTCGGAGATTGCTAAGTATTACAGACCTGGACACGCTGATTATACTTTTGATGAAAAATTCGGTTTCAGAGATTACAGGGGCGGCGGTCGTTCTTCAGGCCGTGAGACTATAGGCAGGGTAGCGGCAGGTGCCATTGCGTGCGAGGCATTGAAACAGCTTGGTATTAATGTTATGGCATACAGTAAGGCAATAGGCGGCATTGAAGCAGATACGACAGATGTTTCATTTGATAAGATTATGGAAAGTCCTCTTTATATGCCTGACATTGCGGCATCACATAAAGCCGAAAAGCTTCTTGAGGAGAAGATGAATGAACAGGACTCAGTGGGCGGAATTATTGAATGTGTCATCTCAGGAATACCTACAGGTGTAGGAGAGCCGGTTTTTGAGAAGCTCGACGCAAATCTTGCAAAGGCTGTTATGTCGATAGGTGCAGTTAAAGGTGTGGAGATAGGTGCAGGTTTTGAAGCGGCTTCAATGTATGGCTCAGACAACAACGATGCATTTAAGATGGACGGAGAAAATGTCTCTAAAAAGACAAACAATGCCGGAGGGATACTGGGCGGCATAAGTGATGGAAGTGATATAGTTTTAAGAGCGGCAGTTAAGCCGACACCATCTATTGCAAGGAGTCAGGAGACCGTAAACCGTGACGGTGAGGATATTGAAGTTCAGATAAAGGGAAGACATGACCCGATAATCGTGCCGAGAGCGGTTGTAGTTGTCGAGTCTATGGCGGCGATATGTGCGTTTGATATGCTCTTAGAGTCGATGACATCAAAGATGTATAATATTAAAAAGTATTTTGAACGCATATAAGCATTCCGGTTTTTTAGTGCGTATAGTATAAAAACTTCCACTGACAGGTCACAAAGCGACTGAGTTCATGAGCAAGTAGCGAAGCAGATTGCGAATGTTTGTTTAAATAATAAAAAATTACAACGGTTAAGGTTTTCACTTCGATATAAAAGCTACATAAAATAATAGTGTATATCCTGATATACGGAGAAAAAATATGGGAAGATGCTATTATTATGGAAATGAGTCCGCAGAACTTAAAGCTGTTGAAAAAAAAGAGAAAACTCCGGTTGAAAAAGAAAGTGATAATGTGATAAAAAGAATCATAATAGATGACGATACGGAGCTTGTTATAGAGAAAGATACGGTCTATGAGATAGACAGGAAATGTGTAGAGTGTAAGAAAAACAAGGGAAGATGCAGATAAAGCTGAGTTTTTGATAAAAACTGCATATGAGTTGTAAAACTTAGTTTAAATCAAAAACAGTATTTCAAACGAAATTTTATTTTGTTTTGGATAGTTGTTTTACTAAAAAACGGGGAGCCTTTTTTAGGCTCCCCAAATATTGTTAAATATTGTCGTTAAGTAATGTAAACGTTTTGCTGTTTTTGCGGATATTTAGAAGCCACCGCCGCCACAGCAGCAAAGAATAAGTAAAATCCAGATGATTGAATTGCATCCGTTGTCAGAACCGCATCCGCAGCCGTTACCGAAACCAAAGCCGTTTCCGTTGCCACAGCATGAGCAGAGTAAAAGAAGAATGATAATCCAACTGCATCCGCTATCTCCGTTGCTGCATCCGCCACATGTTGTTGCTGCTAAATCACTCATAAATCCTCCATTTGTCGATTTCATCGACTTAATAATTATCTACAATCTTATAATATGCGGTGTGGGTTGTCTTATTTACAAAAAATTGAAAGAAATTTGAAAAAAGGTTAAAATGACTTTTGGAGTGGCGAAAAATGGAGGATGAATTGATTTTATTTAGAAAAAATTAATTAAAAATCATAGGGCTATATGATATAATAACTCCAAAATCCAGATGCTTTGCATCTGTCGCACTTCGTGCTATAAGATTTTGTCGTTCACAAATTCGGTACAAGAGAACAAGCTCTCTTGTCTTGCGAATTTGTGATATAATCTTCGCGAAGGCAAAAATGAACATAGAAATTAACAGATATGGGTGTTTACACACAGCATCTGCTAATTTCTATGTGAATGCACCCGCGAGTTCGTAAAAGCGGAGCTTTTGCGGACTTTTTGCCGGAGCATAAATAAGATTTTGAGTTTTCAAGAGCGTTGTAATTAAAAACAGGAAAGAGGTAATTATGTTTAGAAAGAAAATAAACAGCACATATGGAATTATAAAGGCAGCGGTGAGTTTATTGCTTGTCATTTCGCTTACAGGATGTTCGTTATCCGGCGGTGATAAAAAAGCTGAAAATACAAAGGCACCTGCGTCTACCGTAAAACAGGCAGAGGTAAAAACTTTGTCAAAGGAAGATGCATTTGCAAAGGCAGCACAGTATCTTAAGAATATGAGTATTGAACAAAAAGTCGGACAGTTATTTGTGGTAAATCTTGAACAGCTCGATTCATCTAAAGGAAGTTATTATGAGTGGAAAAAATGCTCAAAGAAGATGAAAGAAGCTATTAAGAAAAACTGCATAGGCGGAGTTATAATGTTTTCGAGAAATATCGGAAAAAGAAAGCAGACGAAAAAACTTATAAAAGAAATTCAGAAAGCGGCTGACATTCCGGCATTTGTAACGGTTGATGAAGAGGGCGGAGAGGTTGCAAGAATCGCAGGCAATCCTGATATGAAAACAACAAAGTACCCTTCAATGGAGGATGTTGGCAAAAAGAAAGATGCTGATTATGTAAACAATATGGGAAAAACCATAGGAAATGATATAAAAAAGCTGGGCTTTAATGTTGATTTTGCACCGGTTGCAGATGTAAAGACGAGTAACCTGAATCTTGAGATAGGTTCAAGGTCATTTGGAAAGGACCCGGACAAGGTGGCAGAGCTTGTGGAGGCATTTGTAAAAGGTATCCAGTCAACAAATGTTTCGGCAACACTCAAACATTTTCCGGGACAAGGTTCGTCAAAGGGGGATACTCATATTGAAAATGTAAATATTGACAGCAGTATAGCTGCACTTAGAAAAGTCGATTTTGTACCTTTTGAAAAAGGAATAAAGGCAGGTGCCGATTTTGTAATGGTATCGCATATATCGGTAAGCAGGGTTACGGAGACTGCACAGCCGGCAAGTATGTCAGAACTTATCATGAAGACCATACTCAGAGAGGAACTTGGTTTTGAGGGCGTTATAATAACAGATGCTATGGATATGGCATCAATAACAGACAAATACTCGTCAGAAGAAGCTGCACTAGGTGCATTCGAGGCAGGTGCCGATATAATCCTTATGCCTACGGATTTTGAAGAAGCGTATAAAACTATACTTTCAGCGGTAGACTCAGGTGAGATAGGTATGGACAGACTCGATGAGTCAGTTCAGAGAATACTCACTGTTAAATTCATGAGGGGAATAATCCCTGAGAATGTGGATAGTCCGGTACAGGCTGCAACGGCACAGGCGGTAACAACAACACCGCAATAGATTTTTTTGTGTTTATATTTATGGAGAGTGAAAAGTAACCGTTTTTTGTTATATTTATACGAAAAATCAATATTAACTTGCGATTTTGTAAAAAATTGATATAATTATATTTGTGGTAATTGCGTTAAAATACAAATCCGGAGGAAACAATGAATAACGAAACAAATTATTGCGGGGAAAGAAAATCCTGTCAGAAAGGTGATTGCAAAGGTTGTCTTCTGAGAGGTATAGAGGAACCTAAACTCGGAGAAGAATGTGGAGTTTTTGGTATGTATGACCTTGATGGAAATGATGTTGCATCTTCAATCTATTATGGATTGTTTGCATTACAGCATCGTGGACAGGAAAGCTGTGGTATCGCAGTCAGCAGGACAGATGGTCCGCCGAGAAATTCAAATGTATGCAAAGGTATGGGACTTGTAAATGAAGTCTTTAATGCAGAAAATCTTGAAAAGATGGCAGGTGATATCGGAGTAGGTCATGTGCGTTATTCGACAGCGGGGGCAAGTGTTGCTGAGAATACACAGCCACTTGTTTTGAACTATATAAAAGGTACTCTCTCAATGGCACACAACGGAAACCTTGTAAATGCATTAGAACTTAGAAATGAGCTTGAGATGAACGGAGCTATTTTTCAGACAAGTATCGACTCAGAGGTTATTGCTTATCTTATTGCAAGGGAAAGACTAAAGACCGGAAAAGTTGAAGAAGCCGTTAAAAATGCGATGGTTAAGCTTAAGGGAGCATACTCACTTGTTGTGGCAAGTCCGAGAAAACTTATAGGAGCAAGAGATCCATTTGGATTCAGACCACTATGTATAGGAAAGAGGGACAATGCATATGTACTTTCATCAGAGTCATGTGCACTCGATACGGTGGGGGCAGAGTTTATAAGAGATGTAGAACCGGGTGAGATTGTAACCATCACACAGGATGGCATAAAATCTGACAAGAGTCTGACACAGGCAAAAGCGGCAAAATGTATATTTGAGTATATTTATTTTGCAAGACCTGACAGTTACATAGACGGCATATCAGTAAATTCGTCGAGGATAACAGCCGGAAGGATTCTGGCACAGACGCATCCGGTAGATGCAGACATCGTAGTAGGTGTACCTGAATCAGGAAATGCGGCAGCTATGGGATATGCAATGGAGTCCGGAATACCTTATGGCATTGCATTCGTCAAGAACAGTTATGTGGGAAGAACATTTATCAAACCTAAGCAGTCGGCGAGAGAGTCGAGCGTAAGAGTAAAATTAAATGCGTTAAGGGAAGTTGTAAGGGGCAAGAGAGTTGTAATGATAGATGATTCCATTGTAAGAGGAACGACAAGTGCAAGGATAGTAAAGATGATAAAAGATGCAGGAGCATCTGAGGTGCATGTACGCATCAGTTCACCACCGTTTCTGTATCCGTGTTATTTTGGAACGGATGTACCGTCAAGTGACCAGCTTATAGCATACAATCATTCAGTAGAACAGATATGTGAGATGATAGGTGCAGATTCTCTCGGTTATCTTGACATAGAAAGATTAAGTGAACTTATAGACGGAGACAAAGGTTATTGTAATGCCTGTTTCTCCGGAAATTATCCTGTAGAGCCTCCTAAGGAGGATATAAGAGGAGATTTTGAAAAGTAATCCTCAGACACAGGATACGATATGATACGAAAAGTTAAAAATTCAGACCTGATATTATAAACTATGGCACAAAGCTGATGATGTTTTATCATCACGGAAGGGAAAGGAATAGAAGATATGAGTTATGATAGATATACAAGCCCGCTTTCAGAGCGTTATGCAAGTAAAGAAATGCAATACATTTTTTCGCCTGATAAGAAGTTTAAAACCTGGAGAAGACTCTGGATTGCACTTGCAGAAGCGGAAAATGAACTCGGACTTAAAAATGAGCATGGAGAGCCGGCAGTAACTAAAGAGCAGATAGACGAGCTTAAGGCAAATGCCGATAACATAAACTATGATGTGGCAAAACAGAGAGAAAAAGAAGTTCGTCATGATGTTATGTCGCATGTATATGCATACGGTGTACAGTGTCCTAAGGCAGCAGGAATCATCCATCTTGGAGCAACATCCTGCTATGTAGGAGACAATACAGATGTTATTGTTATGACAGAGGGGCTTAAGCTTGTAAGAAAAAAACTTATCAATGTTATTGACGAACTTTCAAAATTTGCAGACAAATATAAAAGCCAGCCGACACTTGCATTTACACATTTTCAGCCGGCACAGCCTACAACGGTAGGTAAGAGAGCTACATTATGGCTTCAGGAATTTGTTATGGATCTTGAAGATGTTGAATATGTTCTTTCTACTATGAAGCTTTTAGGTTCAAAGGGAACCACAGGAACGCAGGCAAGTTTCATGGAACTTTTTGACGGTGATGAGGAAAAGGTTAAAAAGTTAGATGATATTATTGCAAAGAAGATGGGATTTGAAAAATGTTTCCCTGTTTCAGGACAGACATATTCGCGTAAACTTGATACACGTGTATTGAATGTTCTTGCCGGTGTTGCTGCAAGTGCACATAAATTTTCAAATGATATAAGACTTTTACAGCATCTTAAAGAGATAGAGGAGCCATTTGAGAAAAACCAGATAGGTTCATCGGCTATGGCATATAAGAGAAATCCTATGAGAAGTGAGCGTATCGCATCGCTTTCAAGATATGTCATGTCAGATGTGACAAACACAATGTTCACATCGGCGTGTCAGTGGTTTGAGAGAACACTTGATGATTCGGCAAATAAGAGAATCAGTGTTCCGGAGGGATTCCTTGCAACAGACGGAATCTTGGACCTCGTGCTCAATGTTGTTGATGGACTTGTAGTTTATGACAAAGTTATAGAGAAGCGCCTTATGTCAGAACTTCCGTTTATGGCAACTGAAAATATCATGATGGATTCAGTAAAGGCTGGCGGAAACAGACAGGAACTTCATGAGGAAATTCGTAAACTTTCAATGAAAGCCGGAGAAAATGTAAAGAAATATGGAAAAGATAACAATCTTCTTGAACTCATTGCAGACGATGATAAGTTCCCGGTAGGAATTGAAGAATTAAATGCAACGATGGATCCGGCAAAATATGTTGGACGTTCAGCTTCACAGGTTACGGAATTTCTTGAAAATATCGTAAATCCTATCTTGGATGCAAATAAAGATATATTAGGAGTTAAGGCAGAAATAAATGTCTGATAAAAATAATTAAATTAGGGCTTGCAAAAGGGTATGAATTGAAAATTTGGCAAGCAGAATGGAGGCTATATGGCAGCTAAGCGTATTTTGACTTCCAGGGCAACACAAAACATGATAGTGGCAGATGATGTTTATACATCAGATGATAAGCTGGTAATTCCTGAAGGTACGGTACTTACGGAAGATATTATTGATTCACTAAAAGAATATGGTGTCTTCGCAATTAGAATTAAAGTTGATGATGATGGAAACAATGCAGCAGCGGAGAATGAGAAAGTCATGCCTGACGGGGACGAAGTCTTGAACGAACAGAGGCAGGAAATTAAAAACTCAGCAGAACAGGAACATGAAAGCTTTCTGAAACAAGTTAAAGAGAGCAAAGAGTTTGAAGTGTTTCACAGTGCATTTGTTGACAGCGTTGACAATCTTAAAAATGTATTTAGCAAGGTTGTAATGCACAATGAGCAGATAGATGGTGAGTCGATACTCAGCGATGTTGAAAATGTTGTATCGAAAGGAAGAAATAGTATTCATATTCTTGATATGCTTCAGTGTATGAGAGGGTATGATGATGTAACATATGTTCACAGTGTCAATGTTGCATTGCTCAGTAATATGATAGGGCGTATTGTATATCCGGACATTAGTGACGAGGAACTTAAGGTACTTACATTGGCAGGACTTCTTCATGATATAGGAAAAATGATGGTACCTGACAATATAATACAGAAAAAAGGCAGACTTACACTTCCGGAGTATAATCTTGTCAAGACGCATGTACTGTTTGGAAATAATATTCTTAAAGGCATTGACAATCTTGACCCAAGGATAGCAGAAGTTGCGATGCGTCATCATGAGAGATGTGATGGAACCGGTTATCCGGGGGGATACAAAAGAGAACAGATAGAGCCATTTGCGAGAATTGTCGCAATAGCGGATACATATGATGCCATGACATCAGACAGAGCATATAGGGCAGCAATATGTCCGTTTGATGTTATAGAGATGTTTGAACGCGAGGGAATCGTCAAGTATGATGTTGAGTTTTTGCTTCCGTTTCTCGAAAAAGCAGTACAGGCATATATGAATACTAATGTAAGGCTTTCCACAAATCAGATTGGAAAAGTAATAATGATAAACAAAAATGAATTTTCAAAGCCTGTTGTCCAGGTGGGAGATGAATTTTATGACTTATCAAAAGAAACAAATGATATTGTTATAGATAAGGTCTTGATATAATTCTTCAAATTAGGTATAATCCATTGTGGTCTTATAAACAAAGACATGAGAATGTTGTCTTACTGCCGGCGGTCATATCATAAGCACGAACAGTGGTATATTGTCAAAGGGGTCAGCAGACTCATCTATACATATCGTAAAATATATGGTGTCATACATATTATGACAGATTGGAGGATTTTTATGGTTACAGCTATCGTAGGTGCTAACTGGGGAGATGAAGGTAAAGGTAAGATTACTGATATGCTTGGAGAAGAGTCGGACATCATCGTTCGTTTCCAGGGAGGAAGTAATGCAGGTCATACAATTATAAACAACTATGGTAAATTTGCATTGCATTTACTTCCATCAGGTGTATTTTATGATCATACTACAAGTATTATCGGTAATGGTGTTGCACTCAATATCCCATATTTATTCAATGAAATAAATGAACTTGTTAAAAGAGGAGTACCACAGCCAAAAATCCTCGTATCTGACAGGGCTCAGATTCTTATGCCTTATCATGTCGCATTTGATGAGTATGAAGAAGAAAGACTTGGCAAGAAGTCATTTGGTTCTACAAAGTCAGGAATTGCACCATTTTATTCAGATAAATATGCAAAGATTGGAATCCAGGTTTCAGAACTTTTCCAGGATGATGATGCATTAAAAGAGAAGATTGAAAGAATTTGTGTCCAGAAAAATGTTATATTAAAACATTTGTACAATAAACCTGAACTTGATCAGGCAGAGATACTTGATACACTTCATAAGTACAGAGATATGGTTGCACCATATGTATGTGATGTATCTGCATATCTTAGGAAGGCTATTAAAGAAGGAAAGAATATTCTTTTAGAGGGACAGCTTGGTTCACTCAAAGATCCGGACCACGGAATTTATCCTATGGTTACATCATCATCAACACTTGCCGCATACGGAGCAATCGGTGCAGGCATACCACCATATGAGATAAAAAGAATCGTTACTGTAGTCAAGGCTTATTCAAGTGCTGTTGGAGCAGGTGAATTTGTAAGTGAGATTCTTGATGAGGAAGAAGCAGACAAACTTCGTAAACATGGTGGTGACGGCGGAGAGTATGGAGCAACAACAGGTCGTCCTCGTCGTATGGGATGGTTTGACGCGGTTGCAACGCGTTACGGATGTGAGATTCAGGGTGCAACTGAGGTTGTACTTACAGTGCTTGATTGTCTCGGTTATCTCAAGGAAATTCCGGTATGTGTAGGTTATGAGATTGATGGAGAAGTCGTAAAAGACTTCCCTGTTACGGCAAAGCTTGCAAAAGCAAAGCCTGTTTACAAAGTTCTTCCAGGATGGAATTGTGACATAAGCGGAATCAAAGAATATGATAAACTTCCAAAAGAATGTAGGGACTACATTGAGTTTATTGAAAAAGAAATCGGAGTTCCTATTAAGATGGTATCAAATGGACCAAAGAGACATGATATTATTCATAGAGCTTAAAAATATATAAATCAAGAAAATATACGGGTTAGTTGGTTTTCAGATACGGCATAATGCTTTTGAAAAACGATTAGCCCGTATAGTGTTAAGTGGAAAGGAAATTATGAATTACGGCAAAAAAGAGATAGACAGCAAAATAGATAAAATTAATTCATCTAATAAAAAAGTATTCAACAAAATAAAGCTTAATGTAAAGATTTTTGCTGTTATCATTGTGTTTACCTTGATTTTGTGTGCGGTATTTTCGGGAGTCGGGATAGTAAGAGGACTTACGGACAGTGCACCTGATATAAATGAAGAAAATATAATGCCTGATGGATATCCTTCCATTATATATGATGCTAACGGCAAAAAGGTTCAAAAACTGATGGGCATAAACGCTAACAGAGAGTATAAAAAGATAACTGACATTCCTGAGTGTGTTCAGAATGCATTTGTTGCAATCGAGGATGCAAGATTTTACAAACACAGTGGTGTAGATCTTCAGGGAATTTTGCGTGCGGTGTTTTCAGCATTATCTGATGAAAAAATGACGCAGGGAGCGAGTACCATTACCCAGCAGCTTTTGAAAAATCAGGTGTTTGGCGGTGGAAATGAAAAGTCATTTTTTGGAAAAGTTTCAAGAAAGATACAAGAACAGTCACTTGCCATTAAGCTTGAAAGTACCATAGATAAGAAAAAAATACTTGAATATTATCTGAACACGATAAATCTTGGACAAAATACAATGGGGGTTGAGACGGCAAGCAAAAGATATTTTGGAAAATCAGTTTCAAAACTGACGGTATCTGAGGCAGCAGTGCTTGCGGGAATTACCCAAAATCCGACAGAATATAATCCTATCACAGAGCAGCAGAACAATGAAGCAAAAAGAAAGATTATATTGAAAAATATGCTTGATCAGAAATATATAACTGAAGATGAGTATGAGGAAGCATTGGGGGATGATGTTTACAGCCGGATACAAGATATAAATAAAGAAAAAAGGACATCTTCTTATGGTGATATAAACTCATATTATGTTGATGCGGTTATTGAAAATGTTGTAAGTGATCTTAAACAGAAACTTGGATATACGGAAACACAGGCATATAATGCAATCTACAGGGAGGGGCTGAAAATATATACTTGTCAGGATCAGTCACTTCAAAAGATATGTGATGATGTTATAAACAATGATAAATATTATCAGAAAAATGCAAAGTCGTATCTTTCATATCAGCTTAAGGTAAAAAAATCAGATGGTGAAACTGAATTATATACTGAGGGCGATGTAAGAGCATTTATAAATGATGCACACAAAAAGAGAATAAGTTTTTATTTTAAAAACCGTAAAAAAGCTGAGAAGTATATAAAAATGTTTAAAAAGAAAAATTTGGATAAGCATGATAAGATACTGAGTGAGAGCATCAATCTGATAAAGCAGCCGCAGGCATCTTTTGTTTTGATGGAACAGTCTACAGGAAAAGTTAGGGCTATAGTGGGAGGAAGAGGTGAAAAGACAGCAAACAGAACATTGAACAGGGCAGCTTCCTCAAAGAGACAGCCGGGTTCTACATTTAAAGTTTTATCGACATATCTGCCTGCACTTGATACAAGTGGTTTTACACTTGCAAATGTTATGGATGATGCACCATACAAATATCCCGGAACAAATAAGCGTGTAAAAGACTGGGATTCATCAGGATACAAAGGACTTACATCACTGCGACAGGGTATTGTCGATTCGGTAAATATTGTTACGGTAAAAACTTTTCAGAAAGTTACACCCCAGACCGGATTTGATTATCTGTTAAATCTTGGATTTACGACATTAGTTGACCGGCGGGAGACTTCAGATGGGCAGATATATTCAGATATTCAGCTTCCGACAGCACTCGGTGGACTTACGGATGGTGTAACCAATGTTGAGCTTACGGCGGCATATGCTGCGATAGCAAATGGCGGAACATATATAAAGCCTGTATATTATACAAAAATAGTTGACTCTAAGGGAAATGTTCTGCTGCAAAACAGTAAGTCCGGTAAAAAAGTGATGAAGAATACGACGGCATGGCTTCTTACTGATGCAATGAAAGATGTGATAAAAAGAGGAACAGGAAAGAAAGCTGCATTTAAGAAAATCAAGATGCCACAGGCAGGAAAAACAGGAACAACATCTGACAATACGGACTTCTGGTTTGAGGGATATACACCGTATTATACGGCAGGAATATGGCTTGGCTATGATTCGATGTTTACGCAGATGTCAGGAAGTGCAAGCAAGATAATGTGGCGTGATATTATGGAGAAAGTTCATAAAGTCAAAAAATTGAAGAATAAAAACTTTAAGAAACCGGAAGACATAATAACTAGAAAAATATGTAAGAAGTGCGGCAAGCTTGCGGTTTACGGTCTTTGTGACAGAGCACTTGATGGAAATGATATAAAAACCGAATATTTTGCAAGAGGAACACAGCCAAAGGAAAGTTGTGATTGTCACGTGAAATATACTTTTTCAAATTCAACCGGTCATATGGCAGAAACAGGTGCATCTGCTTCGACTAATGATAAAGTGTATCTCAATAAAGACGAATCAACTTATAAGGCACAGACAAAAGATACACCGTATCTTATACCAGGCTGGTTGAAATAAAGTCAGCGTGTCCCTGCATCCAGATAACGCCCTTGAAGCGACGACCTATCATAGGTTCTCCTTCAAGGTCTTTTCTGTTTATGGAGATGTTCATAACAACATCATTACAGTTTATAAGAAGCTGGAAAACATCTTCATTTGTGTAAGGATTGGTCGTAAGTGACCAGTTAAGTATAGTACCTATTATCATATAGTTGTCTGATTCCGAGCCATATGGAATAAATGTGGAATCGACTATAGAGTACAAATCTTCTGTCATAATTCTTTTCATGAGTTGGCCGGAGAGGTCTATCTCATCGAGAGTTAGATTGTCGATGGCATCCTGGTCTCCGTTTTTTGCCTGAATAATAAGCTGTCTTTTCATGCGTGTTTCATGTCTTAATCTTTCGATGCTGTCATCAGTTTTCTCTATGCCAAGTAAGATGCGTCCCGCAAGTGAAAGACCTGAGAGTGCAAGATTTGCCCTGTGCGGAGTATTATCAGTAAAATTAAGTTTAATATAATCTACGGAATTTTGCAGATAAAAAATAACAGAAACAGCCATGCGTATATCATCACACATACCTGTAAAAGCACTTGTATCGACACGCCGGTTTATTGTGACTTCAGTTCTCATAGTGATAAGTGAACTGTAGCAATATGGAAAATAATGGTCAACATGAAAAAAGCCGAGCTTATCGTATTCACCACGCACCGTAAGTCCTGTATTATGTGCAAATTCACGGCTCAGTTCCGTAATCTTTCTGCCATCCTTAGACAAAATCTGTTTGCTGACGGATGGTTTATCCATAGTGATACCAAGAAGTTTATCCATATCCTGTTTTGTTGCGATGTTGCTGAAACCGACAGCTCTTAAAAATCTATGCATATGATATTACTCCATTATTTATAAAAAATTTTATTTAATACTATTTAATACTATCTTGCATCATATGATACTACATGACTGCCACAGCTACAAGTATAATATTCGGCTATTTTCTTGTAAAAAAACGACTTTTAGGGTATAATCTAATGAGTTTCAGTGTAAACCGGTCGGCTTAAAAGCAGTTTGCACAAAAAACAGCACAAGAATGGAGATTAATATGAGCAGGATTGCGGTTATTACGGATAGTAACAGTGGTATAAATTTTGAAGATGCAAAAGAACTTGGGATTAAAGTTCTGCCTATGCCTTTTCTTATTGATGGAAAGACTTATTTTGAGGAGATAAGTCTTTCGCAGGAAGAATTTTTTGAGAAACTTGAAAATGATGTTGACATATCGACATCCCAGCCGTCACCGGAGAGCGTCATGAAGATATGGGATGAGGCACTTGAGGAGGCTGACGAGGTGGTTTATATACCTATGTCGAGCGGTCTTTCAAGTTCATGCCATACGGCATTGATGCTGGCAGATGATTATGATGGAAAAGTTCAGGTTGTTGATAACCAGAGAATATCTGTCACACAGCGTCAGTCAGTGCTTGACGCTATTGAACTTGCAAAAAGAGGACTTACGGCAGTTCAGATAAAAGAAAAGCTTGAGAAAGTCAAGTTTGAATCGAGTATATATATAATGCTCGATACGCTTAAATATCTCAAAAAGGGCGGCAGGATAACACCGGCGGCAGCAGCATTTGGCTCTGCACTAAGGTTAAAACCTGTTCTTACGATTCAGGGAGAAAAACTTGACGCATATGCGATAGCCAAGACAAAAAAGCAGGGTGTCAAGAAGATGCTCGCAGCAATAGAAGATGACATAAACAAGAGATTTGGCGGTACTGACCATATGGAAAACATACACATGGAGATAGCACATACCAAAAATCCTGAGGCGGCAGAGGATTTAAAACAGCAGATAATCGAAAAATTCGGAGTGACTGAGGTTGACCTTTATCCGTTGTCACTAAGCATTGCGTGTCATATAGGACCTGGTTCTATAGCAGTTGCGTGCTCAAAAGTTATTGACTGAAAAAATTTATATAATTATTAAAATATTGAAGATTTTTATTGAAACAAATCGTTATATAGGTGTATGCGGAACTGTCGTAAAGATATGATTAGATTGTGCACCCGGCACAACACATTGGTTTTGCAATCACCTGAAATCGTTTATATTATGAGGGGGAAAGACGGATGAATTATATCGAACAGCTTGGTAAAGCAGCTAAGGCGTCAAAAAAGAGTATAGCGACGGCAGGAACGGCTAAGAAAAATGAGGTTCTTGAAAAGATAGCAGAAAATCTCAGAAAAAATATTGATGTGATACTTAAAGAAAATGAAAAAGATACGGCTATGGCAAAGGAAAATGGTATAACTGATGCAATGGTAGACAGACTCAGGCTTACACCTGAAAGGATAAATGACATCGCTGATGCGTGCATATATCTGACAGGGTTAAATGACCCGGTCGGCGAGGTTATCGAGGGTTACACCAGACCGAACGGTATGCGTATCACAAAGACAAGAGTTCCGATGGGAGTTATCGGTATTATCTTTGAGTCAAGACCAAATGTCACGGTCGATGCGGCAACGCTTTGTATAAAGAGCGGAAATGCAGCGATACTTAGAGGTGGAAAAGAAGCGATAAACTCAAATAAAATTCTTATGGACATAATGAGGGAGTCAGTAGAGGAATGTGGTCTGCCGAAAGATATAATCCAGCTTGTCGAAGACACATCGAGAGAGAGTTCAAATCAGATGATGAGAGCGAACGGTTACATAGATGTGCTTATTCCAAGAGGAGGAAAAGGACTTATAAAAGCGGTGGTTGAAAATGCCACGGTGCCGGTTATTGAAACGGGAAGCGGTAACTGCCATATTTATATAGATGAGAGTGCCGATATTGACATGGCGGTATCAGTCACAAACAATGGAAAGACACAGCGTCCGAGCGTGTGCAATGCACTTGAGACTTGTCTTGTGCATAAGTCGGTTGCAAATGAGTTTCTTCCAAAACTTATGGAGGAGTTTAAAAAGTTTAATGTTGATGTAAGAGGATGTGAGAGAACCGTTGAGATACTCGGAGAAGGCATAAAGCCTGCTACAGAGGAAGATTATGCCACGGAGTTTGATGATTATATCATGGCTGTAAAAGTTGTTGATGATATAGATGAGGCGATAGAGCATATATCAGAATATTCTACGGGACATTCTGAGTGTATCATTACAAATGACCTTAAAAATGCTGAGAAATTCCAGAGGGAGATAGACAGTGCGTGCGTATATGTAAACTGTTCAACGAGATTTACCGATGGCGGTGAATTTGGATTTGGAGCTGAGATAGGAATATCAACACAGAGGCTTCATGCAAGAGGACCTATGGGACTTAGGGAACTTACAACGATGAAATACCTCATAAACGGAGATGGACAGATAAGAAAATAGGGAAAGGGAAAAGGTAATGGAATTAAAAGTAGAAAATCTGATAAAGAGTTTTGAAGAAAAAAGAGTTATAAAAGGTGCGGACTACTCGTTCGAGAAAGGAAAAATATATGGTCTGCTGGGAAGAAACGGTGCAGGAAAGACAACACTTTTTAACTGTATAAGCGGTGAGATGGATTTTGACAGCGGAAAGATTTATATGACAGATGAAGAAAACAGTGAGAGCATGGATTATGAAAAGATAGGTTATGTCTATTCAACACCCATACTTCCAGAGTTTCTTACTGGTTATGAGTTTATCAGATTTTTTACTGATATAAACAAAAAGAAAATAAAAAATATTAAAACACCAGAGGAATATGCAGATATGGTGTGCTTTGACAGAAGTGACCTTGACAAACTTATAAAAGGCTATTCGCATGGAATGAAAAACAAGATGCAGATGCTTGCGACAGTTATTGCAAGCCCTGAGGTTATACTTCTCGACGAGCCGCTAACATCACTTGATGTTGTCGCCGCACATGAGATGAAAGAAATGCTTATGAATATGAAAAAGGATCATATCATTATTCTTTCGACGCACATACTCCAGCTTGCAAAAGACCTCTGCGATGAGATAGTGCTTCTTCACGGCGGCAGACTCGCAGGAGTGGCAGATGATGTTTATCACAGTGCCGACTTTGAAGAAAAACTTATACAGATGCTTAGTGCCGAAAGAGAAGCGGATGCAGGTGATATTGAAGCACTTAATGCGGCTGCATACACAGGCAGCTTGTCAAATGAAAATACAGGTACAGAGGAAAATGCGGATGTTGCTGATGGCAGAGCAGCAGACGGAGATAATATGTCAGATGCTCGGACTTTGAATACGGATTATGACCCATATGACTATGACTAAGAAATATTGATTGTAAAACCGGTTGCAGGTTGAGCTGCCTGCACAAATATAACAAATAAAGAGAGTTTTACAAAGTAGGATTTATAAGATAAAAAGGGGGGGAGTCCGGATGTTTGATTTAATGTATCAACAGATGCAGATAGCGTTTGCGGAGGAGATTAATAAATTTATATACACTTTAAAAAACATACCTTTTATAGGAAAGTACATACCTGAGGAACTTTATGCGAGAGTCGCATTAAAAAGGGCATTTGCCGTGTTTGCCGGAATTTGTTCGATAATTGGAGACATATTAAACAAACTTTGCTATTTTATATTTGCAATAGTTATAGGTGTTATCATACTGGTTGACGAAAAGGCTGGTTTTGGTGAATCCGGTAAGATAATACTCTGGATTTTTTTCTTTATGAATATTTTGGCAGGCTCGTTTGTCAACAGTAAGATATGTGCCTGTGATGAAAAAGATTATCTTTTCGTCGGACTTTTAAGGATAGACGCAAGAAAATATTTTCTGCTAAAGGTGTTTAAGTCGCAGATAACGCAGATAATATATTATACGGTATTTATGTTTGTGGCACAGCATATATTTGATGGGGACATAAAGAACACATTGTTATATATGGTAGGCTTTGCAGCATTTCGTTTTATCGGGGAAGCTTTCAGGCTATACTTAAATGATAGATTTGGGATGCCGTTTACGGACAAGAATAAGTTGTTATATATTTTATATAATGCTTATACCGTTGTGATATTTTTTGCGGCATACGGAACAACTTTCGTGTTACTGTTTTTAAAATATCCGATGGAAATGAAGAAGATAGTATTTCCGGATATATGTGTTATAGCGGCAAATCCTGTATTTATTGTGGTATCGCTTATACTTGCGGCATTTTCAATAAGATATATCATAAACTATAAAAATTATCCATTCGTTGCAAAAAGACTTGCCGGCTTTAGTACAGTGATGCAGCAGAAAGCTGAGGTAGAAGAAGTTTCAAAAGTAAATAAAAATATTGAGACGGATGACCTTAAAGAAAAAGAGATAGGAAAACATATCTTTGAAGAAAAAGAGGGATATGAATATCTCAATGCGATATTTTTTGAGCGGCACAAAAAGATTTTTTCAAGACCGAGAAAATTAAAAACGGTTATTTCATTTATCATAATGGCTGCGAGCATAGTGGGGCTTATCGTATTTAAGGCAGGCTCAACGGCAAAGGAGGTTAATTCATTTGCAAATGATATGTGGAATGCAATGGACAGGGTCATGACTATCTTTGTATTTCTTATGTATTGCATTACATCAGGAAGAAGCATAACGAGAGCGTTATTTTATAATTGCGACCATAGTCTTATGAAATACGGTTATTACAGAAGACCTGATGCCATACTTAAAAATTTCAGGATAAGACTGAGATTTATGTTAAAAAGTGAACTTCCTATGGTAGTTGTATTATGTGTCGGTTTTGTGATAGATACGATAATCATCGGAAAGGCAGACCAGTGGGTAAAGCTTCTGTCGATAATAGCCTGCATAGTATTGCTGAGTATCTTTTATTCAGTGGTATATCTTTGTATGTATTATATTTTCCAGCCGTACACAGAGGGCGGAAAAGAGACGGGAGTCGGATATTCAGTATGTAAGGGTGTTATATATGTGGTATCATATTCATGCCTGCAGATAGATACGCTTCCACAGTATTTTGCTGCAATAATAATGGTGATAACTGTTGTAGGGCTTGTCGCAGGTTATGCACTTGCATATCTTATGGCACCGAAAAGATTTGTTTTGAAATAAATGCATATGTTTGTTAAGCGGATGCATACGGTGTTGATTTTGCAAAAATAGAAGCTGATAGAGTTATGGCAGGGAGCAGAGTGGATTGCGAATAATTAAAGGTGATGATGATTTTACCGGTGTATTACTGAAATGACAGGATGGGAGGAAGAATGGGCAAAAATAAAAAATACTATTTAAATGTAATATTTATGGCGGTTCTTTTAGCGGCAGTGTTTTATGTGCTTTTAAAAGACCAGGACTTAAATGACATATTAAATGCGATGAGAGGTGCTAAGAAATTTGATATGGTTCTCTCGATGTTTGCGGCACTTGTTTATGTTATCATGGAGGGAGTTTCCATGCAGATAATATTGCACTCGCTCGATTTCAAGAAACAGGGACTAAAATGTGTAAAATATTCGTTTATAGGATTTTTCTTTAATGCGATAACACCATCGGCATCAGGTGGGCAGCCCATGCAGGTATATTATATGCACGAGGAGGGGATAAATGCGGGAGCATCTTCAGTGACACTTCTTTTCTGGACGATAATATACAAAGTCGTACTCGTCGTATTTGAGTTGTATGTATTTTTGTTCCATTTTGATTTTGCCGTAAAATATATCGGCGGATATATGTGGCTGTTTATTATAGGAATGGCGGTAAATGTTGTTTCGATAGTTTTATATACAATTATAGTTTTTTCAGAAACGGGTGCAAAAAAGCTTGCTTATATGGGAACATGGCTTTTACATAAATTAAAGATAGTAAGACATAAAGAAAAGGCAGAAAAGAAACTTGACGCTCTGCTTGATTCATACAAAGAGGGTGCAGTCTATATGCGTACCCATGTAAAGGTTGCAATAATCGTATTCTTAACGACCTGTGTTCAGAGGATTTCGTACTTTGCAGTAACATGGTTTGTCTATAGGGCACTTGGCGGTAGTGGATTTTCGGCATTGGAGATAATAATGCTTCAAAGTTTCGTGTCGGTATGTATAGACATCCTTCCGTTTCCGGGAGGTGTCGGAGCAAACGAGGGATTTTTCGTAGCACTGTTTGCACCGGTCATGGGACATAGCATCGCGGTATCAGCAATGCTTCTCAGCAGGGGTTCAAGCTTCTATGTTTTAGTTATAGTCAGTGCAGCAGTATCAATGTTTGCACAGTTTCAGAATGTACGGAGGAGTAAATGTCAGAATACAAGATAGTTTATAAAGGCGGAACAGGGGAGATAGTTGAAAAAAAATCAAGATTTATAGCAAATGTGTTTAAGGTAGAGAGCGAAGATGAGGCTCTTGAGATTATTGAGCAGACAAGAAAAAAATACTGGGATGCAAGACACAACTGTTTTGCTTATATTATAGGAGAAAACGGGCAGACAAAAAGATGCAGTGATGACAAAGAACCGCAGGGAACGGCGGGAAAGCCTATACTTGAAGTTATCGAGGGGGCGGGCATCATAAATATCCTTGTTGTTGTGACAAGATATTTCGGTGGAACACTTCTTGGCACGGGCGGACTTGTAAGAGCATACTCCGGTGCGGCAAAAGAGGGAATAGCAAACAGCAGTATAATTACCAAAGAAGCCGGAAAGAAATTTGTGATAGACACTGATTACAACGGTGTAGGCAAATTACAGTATATTGCAGCAAATATGGATATAACGATAACAGATACACAGTACACTGATAAAGTTGTAATGACATTTATAGTACCGCTTGATAAATGTGAGGAATTAAAGAAAAAGATAGTAGAAGCGACAGCAGGCAAGGCTGGGATAGATGACAGAGAGGAAATATATTTTGCAATGCTTGATGGCAGTCCGGTAATCTTTTAGAAAGGTAGTACATCATGGATTTATTTGATTATATGCGTGAACAGAGCAAAGAAGATGAATCTCCGCTTGCATCAAGACTCAGACCGAGAACACTTGATGAAGTGGTGGGGCAGCAGCATATTGTCGGAAAAGGCAAACTTTTATATCGTGCAATAAAAGCTGACAAACTGGGTTCTATCATATTTTACGGACCTCCGGGAACAGGAAAGACAACACTTGCTAAGGTTATCGCAAACACGACAAGTGCAGAGTTTTTACAGATAAATGCGACAAGTGCAGGAAAAAAGGATATGGAGGAAGTCATAGAGAAAGCCAAAAACAACGCAGGAATGTTTGGCAAAAAAACTATCCTTTTTGTAGACGAGATTCATAGATTTAATAAAGGACAGCAGGATTATCTGCTGCCGTTTGTCGAGGACGGAACAGTCATTCTTATTGGTGCGACAACTGAAAACCCATATTTTGAGGTAAATGGTGCGCTTATATCAAGGTCAAGGATATTTGAATTAAAAGCACTTGATACAGAGGATATAAAAGAACTGATACTTCGTGCCGTAAATGATAAAGAGAGGGGAATGGGTTCGTACAATGCTAAGATAGACGATGAGGCACTTGAATTTCTTGCAGACATGGCAAATGGAGATGCAAGGGCAGCTTTAAATGCCATTGAACTTGGAATACTCACGACCGACAGAGGAGCTGACGGTATTATTCATATAACGCTTGAAGCAGCGGGGGAGTGTATCCAGAAAAGACCTGTAAGATATGATAAGACAGGTGACAATCATTATGATACAATATCTGCATTTATAAAGAGTATGCGTGGTTCAGATCCGGATGCGGCGGTCTATTACCTTGCAAGGATGCTCTATGCTGGTGAAGATGTAAAATTTATCGCAAGGAGAATAATGATATGTGCAGCCGAGGATGTATCAAACGCAGACCCACAGGCACTTGTAGTAGCGGTAAGTGCGGCGCAGGCAGTGGAAAGACTTGGTATGCCGGAGGGACGGATAGTGCTTGCACAGGCGGCTGCATATGTGGCATCAGCACCAAAGAGTAATTCGGCAATAATGGCGATAGACGAGGCAATGCAGTCAGTTCGGAATGAGAAGATAAGCGGAGTACCAAATCATTTAAAAGATGCACATTACAAAAGTGCCGGGAAACTCGGTCATGGCACGGGATATAAGTATGCACATGATTATCCAAATCATTATGTAAGACAGCAGTATCTTCCGGATGAACTTGTGGGACGAAAGTTTTATGTGCCGTCAGACAATGGGTATGAGAGGAATATTTCTGAATACTTTAATAAAATAAAGGATGAGAGCGAAACTCTTGAGTAGTTGTGAGGTGATTTGATTGAAAAAAATAAAACAGGTTGTGGCTATTGTTATGTGTGTTCTTTTGGTTGGCATGTATGTTGCTTCGTTTGTGGCGGCGATTTTTGCCAAGCCGCAGGCTCACGGTCTTTTTATGGCGAGTGTGGGTATGACGATTATGATTCCGTTACTTCTTTATGCGTACACGATTATTTACAGGGTTATTCATCCTGAAGTGCATAAGGAGGATGAAATGTATGAGGATATGGAAAAATATGATGATGGCGGCGGGCTAAATGGTGAGAATAATGGCGGCGAACCGGATAGCGAGAATAATGCCGGCGGGAATAATGATGATAATAGGGATAAGGGAAATTAGAGATATGAGAGATAAAAAAAAGAGTAAGACAGGAAGTACAAAGTTTGGAATATGGTATGAAAAATCTGTGGGAAAACTTATTCCTAAGCAGACGGTGGTTTCACTTATTTCATGCTTTGTGCTTAATTCGGCAATATATACAGGAACTCAGCTTCTTATGAAAAATGCTAAGCATTATGACTTATCGACTAAGTTTGATAAGAGTCTGCCGTTTGTTAAGGAATGGATATACATATATCTTATATGCTTTGCTTTCTGGGCGGTCAACTACATAATGATATCAAGGACTGAGAGAGAACACTGGTATAAGTTTGCAACAGGTGATTATCTGTCAAGACTTATCTGTGGCGTGTTTTTTATATTGCTTCCTACTACCAATGTAAGACCTGAGATTACTGGAAACGGTCTTTCAAGTATTCTTATGAGGTTCGTATATACGGCTGACCCTGCATCAAATCTGTTTCCGTCGATACATTGTCTTGTAAGCTGGATGTGTTTCATCGGGATAAGAAAACAGAAACATATACCGGTTTGGTACAAAGTTTTTTCGGCAGTGTTTGCGGTACTCGTGTTTGCATCAACGCAGTTTACGAAGCAGCATTATATAATTGATGTGTTTGCAGGGATCGCGATTGCTGAACTGTCATATTTTATAGGGACACATACTAACTTTTATAAAAAGATATGGAGATTTTTTGATAAAGTTAATAATGTTGTATTTGGGAGAGATTAAATGTCAGGAGTAAAGAAAAATATTTTTAATGGTGCTTTTTTGTTGTTGGTGCTTCTTATCACGCTCTATTCGGTATTTCATGGAGAAAATCTTTCAGAGCTTCTAATTTATTTAAAGCAGGGAGATTTCAGATATTGGCTGCTCGGTGCGGTATTTGTTGTAGGATTTATCGAGTCAGAGTCGGTAATAATCTATTATATGATGAAAGTATTAGGCGAAAATGTAAAACTGACACATTGTTTTTTATATTCATTTGTCGGATTTTTCTTCTCGCTAATCACACCATCGGCTACGGGTGGCCAGCCGGCACAGCTTTACTTTATGAAAAAAGATAAACTGTCATTGCCTACATCGACAATGGTACTTCTTATAGTAACGATTACATATAAACTTGTACTTGTCGTGCTTGGTCTTGTTGTAATGATATTAAGACCTGAGCCTGTATGGAGACTTTTAAAACCGATATACGGCTGGTGTTATCTTGGAATTTTCTTGAATGTTGTGTGTGTTTTTGGTATGCTTATAATTGTATTTCATCCTACGCTCGCAAGTAATATTGTATTATTTTGCTTAAGATTGTTTGACAGGATATTTAAGAAAGATATGGAAAAAAAATATGGCGGACGCCTGGAGAGAGCAATGGAAAAATACAGGTATGCGGCAGAATTTTTTTATAAAAATATAAAAGTTATAGTAAATGTATTTCTGATAACCTGCGTGCAGAGATTTCTGCTGTTTGCAGTTACATATCTTGTATATAGGTCATTTTCGCTCAACCTTGCCGGGGCAGGTGTGGTTATAACGCTCCAGGGAATGATTTCTGTTGCAGTTGATATGCTTCCGTTACCGGGAGGGCTTGGGATAAGCGAAAAATTATTTAAAGATATATTCTTGCAGATATGCACAAAAAAATATACGCTTCCTGTTATGATAGTCAGCAGGGGATTAAGTTTTTATGTTCAGCTTGGAATAAGTGCTGTAATGACGGTTGTTGCGTATCTTAGGATTGGGTCAGCAGATAAGATACTAAGCCTGAAACGGTTGTATTTTAGAAAGAAATGAGGATTAATATGAAAGAGAATGTTGAAAAGAAAAAAATCACTGATAAGCTTATAGGAGTATATGATTATACAGTTATACTTACATATATAAGTCTTTTTATATCAGTTATAGGCATGACGCAGGCAATGAACGGAAGATTTAGGACGGCAGTTACCTGTCTTGCACTTTCGGGACTTTGTGATATGTTTGACGGAAAGATAGCCAGAAGCAAAAAGAACAGGACAGACGATGAAAAGCTTTACGGTGTACAGATAGACTCTCTCTGTGATGTAGTCTGCTTCGGTGTGTTTCCGGCACTTATATGTTTCCTTATAGGCGTGAGAGGACCGATAGGAATGTTTATTGTAGGATATTATTGTGTATGCTCAGTTATAAGACTTGCATTTTTCAATGTACTTGAGACTAGGAGACAGCAGGTGGAGGAAGGAGCAAACAAGTATTATCACGGACTTCCGATAACATCAATGGCTATCGTACTTCCGCTCGTATTTATGCTCCAGGTATTTGTTAGTGACAGGGCATTTGTGCTTGTGTTATATTTTGCCCTTGCGATAGTTGGAACATTATTTATTGTTGATTTCAAACTAAAAAAACCGGATAATAAGACACTTGTATTTCTTGTTATAGTGGTAGCGGTAGCAGTTATAATAGTCGTTTTATTTTCTAAATACAGAGTGCCAAAGCCGCATTTCTTTGAGAAACCTTTGTGGAAGATTTTCAGAGGATGATATAGATTAAGATATAACAGTTCAGCCTTGCATTTAATAAATTCATAAACCTGCCAGCAAGCTGTCAGCAGGGGCATTTTTATAGTGTCCCTGTTTTTTGTAGGAGGAAACATTGATAGGACTAAAGTTATATGAAATCAATCCAAGATATATAAAGTATCTGTCGCAGTATCAGGAACATATATTTATTTCGGATGGCGAGTATCGTTTGGTTGATATAAATGGCACAAAAGACCAGCAATATAAACATTTGATGCAGGTTGAAAATTGAGAGATTAAGAGGCAAAAAATCGAATTCTAAAAAATGCAGATATTGTGTATAAGCATAAATTGCATAATGGAACATCGACACCGCTTGCAAAAAGGACAAATGATTTTATTAAATTGGAAAAATGTTATAAACAATATAACGGATGAATGGAGTAAAAAATGGAATTTGAAAGAATAAATTGCAAATTACAGCAAAACAGTCAGGACAAATTACTTGAAAAAATGTATAAAAGTGATATAGGAAAGCAGTTATTAAAGGTACTTACAGGCAAAGCCGTGTCTGAACTTGGCGGAAGGTTTATGGACAGCCCGCTTTCAGTACCGGTAATAAAGCCATTTATCGAAAAAAACAATATTGATATGTCACAGTATGAAGAAAAAGAATATAAAAGCTACAATGATTTTTTTACCAGAAAGATTAAAGAGGGTGAGAGAGTCTTTGATTTGACACCGGAGTTTTTGTGTTCGCCATGTGACAGTAAACTTACGGTTTATAATATAGATGAAAATTCAGAGTATGAGATTAAGGGCACAAAATATTCATTTGAAAGCCTTACAAGGAGCAAAAAGCTCGCTGATTATTACAACGGCGGTCATATGTTTGTTTTCAGGCTTTGCGTCGATGATTATCACAGATATTCATATGTGGATAACGGTTATCTCGGACCGGTAAGAAGAATAAACGGTGTTTATCATACAGTAAACCCTGTTGCTATAGAAGCCGGAAATGATATATACAAGGAAAACACAAGGGAGTTAAGTGTTTTGTACAGCGAAAATTTTGGCAAGATACTCCAGATAGAAGTAGGGGCATTGATGGTTGGACGGATTGTCAACAATGATGAGAAATGTCATGTATCAAGAGGACAGGAGAAAGGTCGTTTTGAATTTGGCGGCTCTACGGTTATACTTGTATTTGCAAAAGACATGGTAAAGATTAAGGATGAGATAATCAAAAACTCAGCAGATGACTTTGAAACCATTGTAAAGATGGGTGATGTTATCGGAGAGAAATTTTAACACTATCAGGTAAGTCCACAATAGTGTTATGTGTAAGTGGCAGAGTGGATTGCAAATATCCGCTTAGTAAGAGATAGAGAGATTAAAAAGGAGCAAGATAGATGGAGACACCAATCTGTGATTTTGTGAAAGAATACGCTGACAACGGTTTTTCAAGATTTCATATGCCGGGGCATAAGGGCAGAAAATTTATTGGTTGTGAGAAATACGACATAACGGAGATAGATGGTGCAGATGTATTAAGCCATGCAGATGGAATAATAAAGAAAAGTCAGGAAAATGCGGCAAAACTATTTGGAAGTGGTGCTTCTTTTTATTCAACAGAAGGCTCCTCACAGTGCATAAAAACGATGCTTGCCGTTGTTTTTGCCGATTACAGAAGAAAGCTTTTGCATGAAAAAACAGACAAGCCGGAAAATCTTAGTGAAGCAAAAAAAACAGATAAGTCGGAAAAGCTTTGTGAAAACAAAAATACAAGTGCGAGGCCTTTTTATGAGAATGAGATAATTGAAAAGTCAGAAGCAATAACAGAGCGTGCATATGTACTTGCAGCAAGAAATGTCCACAAGTCTATGATAGATGCACTTGCACTTCTTGACCTTGATGTGGAATTTATCTATCCCAAAGATGCGGACAGCATATGTGTGAGTATGGTGACACCGGCGGACATTATGGAATATCTTGAAAAAGTATCAGACAATACAGAAATAAAGACAGAAGAAGTTAGAAAAATATTAGACATTGCAGAAATAAAGACGGAGGAAGTTGAAATAAAATCAGACAATGCCGAAAGGGATGATATAAAGTTATCAGATACAGAGCGAAAGAACATATGTGGAAAAGATAATAAAAGAAATATGCTGCCGATGGCAGTATATATAACTTCTCCTGATTATCTCGGAAATACCGCCGACATAGAGGGAATATCAAAAGTATGTGAAAAATATGACATTCCATTAATTGTCGACAATGCACACGGGGCATATCATGCATTTCTTGATGAGGAAAAATACGGAAAAATTCATCCGATAAAATGCGGAGCAGCTATATGTTGTGACTCGGCACACAAAACACTTCCGATTTTGACAGGCGGAGCGTATATCCATGTTTCAAGGAAATATAAGGAAAGATTTGCACCATATGTCGCATCTTATATGACAATGTTTGGTTCGACAAGTCCTTCATATCTGATAATGCAGTCACTTGATATGTGTAACAGATATATTGATGAAAAAATCAGACATGAATTAAGTGAATGTATCGGACGGATAGAAAAGACAAAAAAAGTTCTTGTTGAAAATAATGTAAAAATTGTGGAAACAGAGCCGCTTAAGATAGTGATAGATACTGCGGCAGCAGGTATGGAGGGTGATAAACTCGCCGAAGAATTTAGAAAACATAAGATAGAATGTGAATATGCAGACAAATATTTTGTTGTATTGATGATAACACCGCAGAATGATGAGAAAGATTTTGAACGGCTTGAAAAGTGGGCAGTTGAAACTAAGTATAAAAGAGTGGCGAAAAAGAAAATAGAACCTAAAAAACTTATACTGCACAGGGCAGAAAGAGTGATGAGCATAAGAAAAGCGGCATTTTCGCCGTACAGGAAAATAAAAGTTTCTGATGCCAGTGGCAGTATATGTGCATCACAGACAATAGCGTGTCCTCCGGCAATCCCTATAGCCGTGTGCGGCGAGAGGATAGACCAAAATATGATAAGTATATTTGAGGAGTACGGAATAGATTATGTAAATGTTGTAAGTTATTGATTAGGTAATTGCGAAAGGCGGATTAAAGATGAACATTTTATTTCCAACATGGAAAAGTTTTGGAGTTGAAGATATAAAAGAGACATTTGAAGAATTGGGATATAAGGTATCATTATATGAAAGAGAACCGAAAAATTACCGCATTGACCCAAGATACAAATCAGAAATTAAAAAATATATTAAAGAAAATGATATAGATGCTGTGTTTACATCAAATTATTATCCGGTTATATCAGATGGCTGCAATGACCTTAAGATACCGTATCTTTCATGGTGTTATGACAGCCCGCTTATACTTACATATTCAAAATCAGTCTTTAACGAGGTAAACAGGATTTTTATATTTGATTCGCTGATGGTTCAGGAACTTAGAAATCTGGGTGTGAAAAATGTCTGGTATATGCCTATGGCAGTGAATGAAAAAAGGCTTGCAGATTTAAGTATTTCACCGCATGACAGAAAGATTGTTGAGAGTGATGTTTCATTTGTCGGCAGGCTTTATACGGAGGAACACAATCTTTATGACAGAATGGAACCAAAACTTGATGATTATACAAAAGGCTATCTTGAGGGGATAATGGAGTCACAGAGAATGATATACGGCTACACATTTATTGAAGAACTCCTCACACCTGACATAGTGGAAAAAATGATGGCTGCAATGCCTGTAAAAGTGCAGGAAAACGGGATGGAGAGTATAGAATATATCTATGCAAATTATTTTTTATGCCGCAAAATGACACAGCTTGACAGAACGGAGATATTCAGTTATTTAGGTGAGAAACTTCATAAAATAAAGCTTGAAAACGGAAGAAATATAGCTCCAATGAAACTTTATACATCAGAGCCGACACCACAGTTAAAAGGAATAAAAAACATGGGCGAAGTTCACTATATGTATGAAATGCCGCTTGTATTCAAGTACAGTAAGATAAATCTCAACATCACGCTAAGAAGCATAAGAAACGGAATACCGCTTCGTGCAATGGATATAATGGGGGCAGGAGGATTTTTGCTCACAAATTATCAGAATGATTTTGCAATGCACTTTGTGGATGGGGAAGATTATGTTAGTTACAGTGACAGAGAGGATATGCTTAGTAAGATAAAATATTATCTAGAACATGAAGACGAGAGAAAGTTGATAGCAGAAAATGGATGCAGAAAGGTGAGAGAGGAGCATACATATACAAAGAGGCTGTCGGAGATAATTGGGAGCATTTAACGCTATGATGCAGAACTTGTCAAACGAGGGGTGAGAGCAGAAAACATACATCACTATGGTTTTGCATTTAGAGGTAAAGAAGTTTTGATAGACGGACGGTAGAGCTGTTACGATAGATATTAAAAAATTCCCAAATCTGCAATAAAATTCCCAAATCTGCAATATCTATTGAAAAGATAAATGATAAATGGTATCTTCTGGTAAATCAAACGGGAGGTATTTGAGGGATGATTGACAGATATATAAATCTTTTGATAGACAGAGGAATAATATGGCAGGGAGAAGAAGAAATATATAAGTATAAACTGACTTGTTTTCTTGAAAAAACATTTACGATAAGTATAATGATATTGATAAGTCTGATTTTCAGACAGACCATCAGTATTGTTATGTTTATCGTATCTTTTTTTTGGCTGAGAAGCAGAATGGGTGGCTTTCATCTTGATTCTTTTAAGGGGTGCTTTGTAGGCACCATAGGCACAGAGATAGTGCTTATACTTCTGATAAAATATCGTGTCGTACCGCTCATTATATCGGAAATATTGTCTGCAATCGCGACAGTTATCATCTTTATTTTAGGGGCATCAAACCATCCCAATATGAATTATGACAAAGACGAATACCGTTTCAATAAAAAATATGCAAGACTTATAGTAATCGTAGAATTTTCGGCAATTCTCTTTTTTATCGGATTAGATGTATCAGAAATATATATCCAGGCAGTGGAATATTCGATTATACTTTCAGCGGTACTTCTTGTGATGGCATTTACAATGGGTCAGCATAAAAAAGTTTATTATTCATAAAAAAATTGTAATTTCGACAAAAAATTCCCAAATCTGCAATAAAATTTCCAAAAATGCAATATCTATTGAAAAGTGAAAAATTAAGTGATATTTTTCTATTGCAGCGAAGATGAAGAAATTAAAGAGAAATTAATTTTAGTATGTAATCGCTGCACTGTGGGTCATAAAAAATGATGTGCCGGCAGAGATTTTTGTGATTTTGTGGGATGAAAACAGGAGAAAGACATTATCATAGATTTGTGACCCACCAATACAGAAGAAAGGAGAGTATAAGGTTATGGAGATTAAAGACAAGGCATTAAAAATTTCCGGTTCTGTTCTTAAGAAGATGGTTGAAAAAGAACAGCAGATGTTTCAACAGTTTATGAATTTGATGGTAAAATCAAACCATATAAGGACCGGTTAAAATATAAGAACGGAAATGCTAGAAAAGGTAAAAAGTACAGGTTGCGTATTAAATCATTAAATCATAATCTTCAGATATCAGGCAGATGGAATTCATGATTATAAATTGAGTTTTTAGTTGCAGGTATTTAAATGTAAAAGCTGGTAAAGACATAAAGTATTTGATTTATGTCTTTACCGGGTTTTTGTATAGAATATAGATAATAAACAGGGGGCGAGGCTTGTTATGAAAAAAAGATTGTATATGATAATTGCTTTATTGTGCTGGGGCAGTGTGATAAGCGGATGCAGTATGAGTCAGGAAAGTATGTCCGGAGATGACAAAGAAAATAATAATATCAAAGTAGAGAAAACGGTAGACGATAATAAAGGACAGAAAAAACAGGAACAGCAGGTTTACAATATGTATACGGCGAAAATAAAGGACTATCCTGAGCAGATAAAACCATCAGACTTTTTTCCTGAAAATTCGGATTATAAAGAATTAAAAGAACAGGAGATAAAAACAGGGGAAGATAAAGATGGGGTATGGGAGGATTCTGAAAAAAATTATCTGCTTTGTGAGTATGGAAGAATATGTTATACATCAAAGGATTATTATTTTATATATTCAAACTTACTTTATGATGGTAATGGTGTATTTAGGGACAATTTTGACGAGCTTATCGCTGACGGTAAAATAAATGGCATTTCAAAAGAAAAGGCAATAAAAAAAATGAGAGATATAGCAAAAAGTAATGGAATAATGGCTGATAATGTGGTTGCATATCCTTTTACTATTAAAAACATGACTAAGTTAAGCAAGATGTTTATGTCTGATAAGGAGTATGAAGAATATAAAAATAATGAGAAGAACAAGGATGATCCAATAAAAAGAAAATTTTATAAAAAAGACGAGGCATATCTTGTGGTCATGAATGTTATGGCAGATGATAAAATTCTATACAATAAAGAATATGACTATGGAAATAGAGGATACTCAGGAAGCTATTGTTATGGTATAGTCAGTGCCAAGGGAGTGGAAGCTTTTGATGCAGACGGCATTTACGAAAAACTGTCAAAAGATAAGGATAGTATTTCAATTTTATCAGAGAAACAGGCAATAGATAAACTAGATAAGAGGTTTGAGGATGTCATTTCAGGAAAAATAAAATGTAATCGTTTAAGCATAACATATATAGCGATCAAAGCAAAAAAGAATGACAACAGTTATGCGGTTATTCCGGTGTATTTGTTTGATATTACACAGGAGATTATTGATAAAAAAACAAACGAAACATATAAAGATAAATATAATCTGTTTCTCGATGCGGAGACAGGTGAGTGGATAGAGTAGGAGAAAAGAGATGCATTTTTTTGATATGTGTAGGACGGAGCGTAGACGGCTGTTTAATATCAGTATATGTGGCAAGACCATATTGATAGCTGTTTGTGTACTGGCAATGGGAGTATTGACATTTATAAATGAAAATCCAAATATAGAAATGACGGACAAATATTTTTATGAGCTGTTTCGCTTATATTTTTCAAGGGGAACATTTTTTCAGCTTTTGTTTGTACCTGTGGGTTATTATATAATGTACGGGATATGCACTGATTTAAAAGAAAAGATGTCATATTTTTTTGTGACAAGGTCAAATATCAATGCTTATATAGCTGCTAAATTTGTTGTTGGGATTTTATATGCTTTTGTTATGTTTGAGTTGATATTTAATATATTTTGCATATGTGGAACAAATATTTTTAAAATAGTTGATTATTCCGATTATTCATGTGGCTCAGATGTGTATGAGGATGTGTTAAAGATAAATCCGTATTTATATTTTGAGTTAAGGATATTTATCGCATCGCTGATAATGAGTCTTTTTGTTGGAGTGGGAATGTTTGTTACGGTGTTTTTTTGCAGCAGGTATATTGGAGCTTTGTCCGCTTTTTTGGCATATATTATTATTGTTAAAGTTGAGGTGACATTAAATAGTGTTAATAAATTGTTTTGTTATGAAATTATTGTAGCAGGTGGGACAAGACCGTGCTCATCAGTGATTGCCTCTGTGGGGGTGATAGCCGGAGTTACTATTGCGAGTCTGTTTGTTGTGTACATATTGTATTATAAGTTATTTAGGAGGAAGTTAAGTGGGGAATAAGATTAAAAAAATAATAAAATGTGATATGATCGGGATGACATCAAACCATAAGGTTTATCTGAGCCTGATAATTTTAATGTTTTTTTTGCATGACAATTTTGAGCCGCTTTTCAAATTTGCAAAGGAAGTTGGCTACAGGGTGACGCCGTATTTACTTCCGTTTAGCTTTAAGCAGCCGTTTATGAAGCTTGTGATTTTTTGCAGTGTGCTGCTGATATTTTCTGATGCACCGTTTCTTACAGATTTTCAGGTGTTTATGTTGTCGCGTTCAGGGAAAAAATGCTGGTATATCGCACAGATGATATATCTTGCACTGGGCAGTATAATGCTCACGGTTTTTATGGCTGTTTTTCCTGTTGTAATAAATTTATCTGTGATAGTGTTTAAAAGCGGCTGGGGAAAAGTTATAAAGACATTAGCGTCGAAGCAGGATTTTATACAACCAATATCTTATGGAGTGGTGGAATACTATCAGGTGGACACGGTTATGGTATATACATTTACAATGTGTGTATTATTGTTCTTTTTTATGGGGATGGTGCTGTTTTTATGTAATACAGCGTTTAAAAACAAGGGAGTTGGAGTGTTTATTATAACCGCATTTATTCTTATAGACTGGCTTAACAATATAATAAATGCTAATGTTGGATTGTTATGGATCTCACCTTTTTCATGGGTAGATATTTCAGTGATGGCATATTCAAGAGAAAAATGGTATCCGTCGGCTGGGTATGCGATGATATTTTTAACTGTTGTCAATGTAGTTTTAGTAGTTGCTACATATATTATTGCAAAGAAAAAAGATATAAATACATATGCAGAAGGCTGATGCTGTCTTGCGAAAAAGAAAGATGATAGAGGGATAAGTATAATGAATAATGAAATGATTATTGAAGTTAATGAGGTATATAAAAAATATGATGATGCCACTGTTCTCGATAATGTATCTCTGGAAATAGAGAAAGGGAAAATCTATGGACTTGTCGGCAGAAACGGTTCAGGAAAGACCGTACTTATGAAATGTATATGTGGTCTGATAAAACCGACAAGCGGGGAGGTAAAAGTTGCCGGGAAAACGGTAGGAAAAGATGTTGATATTCCGGAGGATATAGGTGTCATTATTGAGACACCGGGCTTTATACCGAATTATTCCGGCTTTAAAAATCTGAAGCTGCTCGCATCTGTAAGAAATAAAATATCAAATGAAGAAATCAGAAAAAGCATGGAGATAGTCGGGCTTGAGCCAAAGAGCCGTAAGCATGTTGGCAAATATTCGCTCGGTATGCGCCAAAAGCTTGGCATAGCACAGGCTATTATGGAGAAACCCAAAATATTGATACTTGATGAGCCGATGAATGGACTTGATAATGAATCAGTGGCAGTAGTAAGAAAGATTTTAAAAGAACAGGCTGAGAATGGGGCAACAATAATCCTGGCAAGCCATAACAGGGAAGATATAGATGTGCTGTGCGATAAAGTTTATACAATGGATCATGGTGTTATAGAATGTGAGAGATGAAAATTTGCATTTCAGACCATTATTTTGCCCTCTCAGTCAGGATTTTGTTCACAATCTCTATTTTGTGTTATAGTTATTGTATAAAACACAAAGGAGGAAACATATTTGGGGACTGATATTATTAAAATAGCTATATGTGACGATGAAAAGGTTATTATAGACAGGTTGCGGGGGTATATCGAGAAGTATATTAAAAAAGCAGGATTTCCATATAAGATAGATATTTATCAGTCGGGTGAGGAGTTTGCAGCTTTAGAAAAAGCCATGAGTGGGTACGATATTGTTTTTATGGATGTGAATATGAAAGAGATGGACGGGATAAAAACGGCTGAAGATCTAAGGAAATACAGTGACAGGACATTTCTTGTATTTGTGACCGGTTTTATTGAGTATTCACTGGCAGGATATAAGGTTGATGCCATAAGATATATAATAAAAGATGAGACAACTATAGAATCTGACATTATCGAGGCTTTGAAAGTTATTTTAGAAAAAATGGGAAGAAGCGTTCATGAGCTTGTATATGATTTTGTTGAGCAGAGAGAAAAAAAGGTAAATATTGACAATATAGTCTATATTGAAAATTCTTTACATAGGGCGTGTTTTCATTTGGTTGAAAATGATAGTGAAAAAGAATATGCAGTTTATAAAAAGCTGAATGATATAGAGCAGGAGATTAAAGAGGAGAAGTTTGTCAGGATTCACCAGAGTTTTATTGTAAATATGGATTATGTGTGTGATGTAAAGAGATATTATGCTAAGCTTGTAAATGGAAATGAACTTCCGGTGTCAAAACAGAGGTATAAATCCGTTGTCTGGGAGTATATAAAGCAAAAAGGGGAAGTATAATGAATATTTTTCAGAGTTATCTGACCATACTTATTGAGATGTCATGCTTTTTGATGTTCAGTTCTGCATTTTATAAACCTGAGTTTAGATTTAAAAAATGGACGAGAGTTGTCTATGTATTTGTTATGGCAACGCTGGTTCTTATTGTAAGTGATGTTTTTGGACAAAGTCCTATACTAAAACAGATATTAAATATAGTCATTCTTGTAACCGTTAGTATGATTATGGAAAAGAAAAAATTTGAAAGAGCAGTTATAGTATCGGTTTTATTTATATTTTTGCTGCTTGCTGCTGATATGCTGATAATATTAGTAGATAGAAATGTATTTAAAATTGATACGAGTGGCTTATATAGTACAAATGTGTTTGTAATACTGTTGAGCAAGTCGGTATTGTTATTGCTTATACTTATATTTAAAAAATACATGAGCAGAAGATGGCTTGAAAGTGTTGAGTCAACAGATGTGTTCTTTTTAATGATATTTCCGATCATATCAATAGCCTGTATTTTATTTACACTTAAAATAGGAATCATAGTAAAGTTTCAAAATGATATGCAATTTGTCTGGATAGTTATGGTAAGCCTTATAGCAATGAACATACTTGTGATATTTTTTATGGATGATCTCGCTGAAAAAGCGAAGTTAAAACGGGAAAAGATTATGTTTGAGCTGGATGTAAATAAACAGCAGGAAATGTATGAGTCGCTCGAAGAGAGTGTAAAGCAGCAGAGAAGTATATCACATGAATATAGAAATAATCTTTTATATATGGGGGGACTGCTTCAGAAAAAAGAGTATGATGAACTTTCGGACTATCTGAAAAAGTTGAGCGATGGAAATATGGCAGGGGAAGATGTCATAGATACAAACAATCCGGTCGTAAATATTATATTGAACACAAAATATTACGAGGCAAAGAGGGCAGGAGCTTCATTCATATGTAAAATAAACGACCTTGCAGGAATTACGATGATGGAGGGGGAGCTTATTTTAGTTTTGTCAAATCTTTTAAATAATGCCATCGAGGCAGTTGAAAAATGCAAGGGCAGAAAGATGATAAAGTTAAAGACCGTTATTGAAGATGAAAAATTTATTGTATCCGTGAAAAATACTTTTGACGGAAATCTTAGAAAAGACGGGGAGAGATTTCTTTCGACAAAAAGAGAAAATAATGAGCTTCATGGTATCGGCATAAAAAATGTTATAAAAGTAGTTGAAAAATATGATGGATTTTATCTGTTTGAGCCGGAGGGTGATGAGTTTAGTGCGATTGTTATAATTCCGATGGATTTTTAGGGAGAGACTTCAAGGAGTACACTGCCTCATTCTACTATTCAATTAAAATTAAGTTGCGTCTTAAAGAATTCTAATTTATAATCGCATATATGGAAAGCTGCAAATAAGATTGTATAATATAAGGGGGAATGATTTGAATACGGAGATAACAAATGCTGTTACTGCAGCAAAAGACAGGGCACAGTATGATGAAAATGCGAAAAGAATTTTAGGACATAAAAGTATTCTTGTAAATACTGTGGAGGAATTTAAGACAAAATGAAAAGTTAGATATAATTGAAAAAGAGTATAATATTCCATTAGAAGATAATTTAAGAGAGGATGTGAGCGTTATGTGTAATCTTAGCCAAGGAATAGTAGATGATACGAAAGTGGAAATAATTATGAATATGTATGAAAATAAATTTTCTTTAGAGCAGATTTCGCTTGCAACTAAAAAAAGCATTGCAGAAATTGAAAGAATAATTGATGCTAATAAAGCAATGGAAGATTAGTTGAGACAGGTGATAACTGATAGAAAAGCCGGCAGATTACTCTACCGACAATTCGCTGAATAAAAGACTGTAAATCTTTTCATTTTTCTTTTTAAAGTTTTTGCATACCTGTATCGCTTCTTCCTCGGTCGGTACATTGAGGGAGACTTCAAGGAGTACACTGCCTCGTTCTACTATTGAACAGCGGGCGATGTACTCTTTGTTTTTGACATGGGTGTAATCAGTATGTATCGAGGTATTCTCTACAATGCTTACCCTATTTTCAGAGAGATATTTTCGTATCTGTGCCTTTGTGCTGTCAGGGAGCTGTTTGCCAAAGAAAGTAAGTATTTCCTGACCGGCAGGCTTTATCTTATAATATGAAGTTGCGTGCGTCTGCTCACTCTCTATCATATCATCTTCAAGCAGGTTGGTGAGCGTTTCCTGTATTGAAAAATAATCCGTATAATTGTTTGTAAGGATAAAATCAGAGATGATAGCGTTTGACATTGGCTGTTTAGTCAGACTTAAAAAATAAAGTATTATCAGTTTATACAGCTTTCGTGATTCAGGTGTCATTAAAATCCCCCATTTCTTTTAAGTTTTTGTCCCTGATAAATGCCACGCACCTTTAATTTATGGCTCAGGGTGTTTAAAACCTGTCGTTTGTTTTTGCTCCATTCAGGTGCTATAAGTAAATCTTTCGGTCCGTCTCCGGTAAGTCGGTGTATAACTATGTCAGGCGAGAGTTTTGCTATACATTCACATAGTATGTCTATATATTCGTCCGGTGTCAATATATGAAAACTTCCCATAAGGTCAGCTAAAGCAGTATCTTTTAGGACATGAAGAAGCTGCAGCTTTATGCCCTGAATGTCCATTTGATTAAGATAATCAATCGTTTCATATAGATTATCGGCATTTTCGCCCGGAAGTCCGATTATGACATGGACGATAACGGTTATGTTTCGCTTTCTAAGTTCATGAACGGCTTTTTCAAATACCTCCAGTGTATAACCACGGTTTATAAACTCAGCAGTTTTTTCATGCTTTGTCTGTAGACCAAGTTCTACCCAGACTGGTTTTATATGGTTCAGCCTTTCAATAAGGTCATATATTTCAGATGAGAAACAGTCGGGTCTTGTGCCGATGGAAAGAGCTGATATAAGAGGGTGGTCTATTGCCTGCAAGAAAATATCTTCAAGATATGAAACGGGAGCATATGTATTTGAAAATGACTGAAAGTATGCTATAAATTTTTCTCCAACAAATTTTTCATTTGCCTTTAGTGAATTTATTCCGGTTTCAATCTGTCTTGTTATGTCATTGTCTTTATCATGTTTTATGGCAAAATCCCCCGAACCTCCGTTGCTGCAGAATATACAGCCGCCCGTGGAGACAGTGCCGTCACGGTTTGGACAGCTCATGCCTCCGTCAAGGGCAACTTTATATATTTTTTCACCGAAAGTTTTTTTCAAATAATAATCGAGAGAGTAGTAAGGTTTTTCGCCCCACCGTTTTATATGTTCATTTTTTTTCATATATTAAGTTACTTTATGTTTGCCTTTACTGCCTGAGATACCACATCTGCTACACGAGGGTCAAAGGCTTCGGGCATGATATTGTCCTCATTTAAATCCTTTTCGTCTACAAGCCCTGCGATAGCAAGTGCAGCAGCAAGTTTCATTTCTTCAGTTATCTGTTTTGCGTGGCCTTCAAGTGCACCCTTGAATATACCAGGGAAAGCAACGACATTGTTTACCTGATTTGGAAAATCTGAACGGCCTGTGCCGACAACTTTTGCTCCGGCTTTCTTTGCCACATCAGGCATTATCTCAGGAACAGGATTTGCCATTGCAAAGAGGATGGCATCTTTGTTCATGCTCTTAACCATATCTTCTGATACAATGCCCGGGGCTGACACACCTACAAAAATGTCCGCACCTTTGAGTGCGTCTGCGAGAGTACCTGTTTTTCCTGTAAGGTTTGTAACTTCCATCATTTCTTTCTGCATCCAGTTAAGGTCGTTGCTTGCTTTTGAGAGAATACCTGATTTGTCGCACATAATAACATCCTTAAAGCCGTATCTGAGAAGAAGTTTAGTGATGGCAACTCCGGCAGAACCGGCACCGTTTACAACGACATGACATTCTTCTTTTGTCTTTCCGACAACCTTAAGACCGTTTATTATTCCGGCGAGGACAACGATAGCCGTACCGTGCTGGTCGTCATGGAAAACAGGAATGTCAAGTGCTTCTTTTAATCTTGTTTCTATCTCAAAACATCTTGGAGCAGATATATCTTCAAGGTTGATGCCGCCAAAAGCAGGTGCTATATTTATAACAGTCTTTATTATCTCCTCGGTATCCTGCGTATCAAGGCATATAGGAAATGCGTTTACATTGCCAAATTCCTTAAACAAAACAGCTTTTCCCTCCATAACAGGCATAGCAGCCTCAGGACCGATATTGCCTAAACCGAGAACGGCACTGCCGTCAGAGACAACGGCAACAGTATTTGCTTTGATGGTATAGTTGTATGCTTCTTTTTTATCTTTTGCGATTATCTTGCAAGGCTCAGCGACACCGGGTGTGTATGCGATAGCAAGGTCTTCTCTTGACTTTACATGACATTTTGGTGTTGTGTCGATTTTTCCGTTCCATTCTTTGTGAAGTGCAATAGCTTTTTCGCTGTTTGTCATTTTTATTTCCTCCGTTTGTTTTACTGATATATGATTTGAAATTTTTATATAAGTTTGCGATACCGTATATAAAAATGAATGTTACATAGATAAGAATACCATATATGAAAAGTTTGGTCAAAAATATAAATGAGTGTGTACCTTTTAAACAAAAAGCTTAATGTTGATTGAGGAAAGGCTGTTCCGCCATAAAAAGAGAATTTAGTATTTAATTTATTGCATTGTCAATTATTTTTTTGGCTGAGCTGATGTAACAGTTCAGCCTTGCTTTTTTTATCCTTTACAAATGCTAAAAGATTGTGTATAGTAAATTGAAAGTATTATAAAATTATTCAGACACTATCGTGAAATTAAAATCCCGGAATCGTCAATATAATTTAAAAATTAGACAATCAAAGAAAAATCAAAATGTATTTGTAAAGGAGCAAAATAATGTCAGATTTAGAAAAAATGTCTCTTGTTGAACTTAGGGTTGCAGGCAGAAAGATGGGCGTGAAGAATGTAACAACTTATAAGAAAAGAGAGCTTTTAGAGTTACTTTTGGAAGTTGAAAAGAATCAGTCGTCAAATGCGGCAGAAAGTGCAGTGGACAATGTTGAAAATGCATCAGCAGATGTTAAGATAAAAAAGACAGAAAACAGAAAAAAAGAAGAAAAGAAAGATGATATTCCGGCTGCAGAACATGATAATGTGGCTGAACAGGCAGGAACAGCAGAGTCAGATTTAAAGAACGGTGATAAAATTGAGAACGCAGATGAAAAAAGACCACAGTTTCAGAATTCGTATGTGAGAAATGATTATAATGAAGAACATAAAAATACATACAGAAACAGGAGAGAGGGTGGCATCCAGTCATCATACGGAAGAACAGGCAATGTGCGTGGACAGCAGAGAAACAACGGCAGAATGAATCAAAGACAGGGCAATAATCCTTATTCAAATCAAAATCCGGGTTATTCACAGAACGGCTACCAGTCAAATTCTAATCATGGCGGTTATCAGAATAATTATAACCAGAATAACGGTCAGTCAAACGGCGGATATTCACAGAATGGCTATAACAACGGCTATCAGAATGGCAGTTACAATCAAAACGGTGGTTACGGTCAGAATGGCGGTTACGGACAGAACAATTACAGCCAGAGTAATAATTATCAGAACGGCGGATATAATCAAAACAACAATTATCAGAACCAGTCAGGTTCATATTCAAACAACGGTTATCAGAATGGCAGTTATGGAAATCAGGGTTACCAGAATAATGCTGCACAGAACACGGCGGATATTGACAAGCAGCCTGATTTAAGTCAGCTTGACAGCGGTGAGTCAAGAGAGGGAATCCTTGAGATAATGACAGAGGGTTACGGATTTATCAGATGCGACAATTTCCTGCCGGGTGATAATGATGTTTATGTATCTCATGCACTCATAAAGAAATATAGACTCCGCACGGGAGATATTCTTAAGGGAAATTTGAAAGTCAGAAGCCAGAGTGAGAAATTTGCGGCATTGCTGTATGTTGTTACTGTAAATGGTTATCCGGTAGAAGATCTTTTGGCAAGACCAAAGTTTGAACAGCTCACACCTATCTTTCCAAATGAAAAGATAAGACTTGAGACGGACGGTGCGACTATCTCAACAAGAATGATGGATATAATTGCTCCTATCGGCAAGGGACAGCGTGGAATGATAGTTTCTCAGCCAAAGACAGGAAAGACAACACTTCTTAAGCAGGTTGCAAAGGCTATAAAGACAAATTATCCTAAAATGAACCTTATTGTTCTTCTTATAGATGAAAGACCTGAGGAAGTTACTGATATAAAAGAGTCTATCATGGGACACAATGTTGATGTTATCTACTCCACATTTGACGAACTTCCTGAAAATCACAAGAGAGTTTCAGAGATGGTAATCGAGAGAGCAAAGAGACTTGTTGAGCATGGCGAGGATGTTACGATACTTCTTGACAGTATCACAAGACTTGCAAGAGCCTACAACCTCACGGTGTCACCGAGCGGAAGAACACTTTCCGGAGGTCTTGACCCGGCTGCACTTCATATGCCGAAGAAATTCTTTGGTGCAGCGAGAAATATGAGAGAAGGCGGAAGCCTTACCGTACTTGCAACGGCACTTGTCGATACGGGAAGCAAGATGGATGATGTTGTATTTGAGGAGTTTAAGGGAACAGGTAACATGGAAATGGTTCTCGACAGAGGACTCTCGGAAAAGAGAGTATTCCCGGCTATAGATCTTCCAAAATCAAGCACCAGAAGAGACGACCTTTTACTCACACAGGATGAGAAAGATGCGGCTTACCGCATACGCAAGGCTTTCAGCTCAATGAGAAATGATGAAGCTGTGGAAAAAATCATAGATTTGTTCAGAAAGACAAGAAACAACAGGGAATTTGTTGAAATGATAAGAAAGATACATTTCTAAAATCAGTTCAGTCTCTCATTTATCACATTCGTAAACCTGCCAGCGAGCTGTCAGTCGCTGCTATGCAGCTTGTGTTTACTTCATTTCATAAATGAAAGGC